>Ga0210037_1000480_pt1 | contig 29552 bp, 30 predicted proteins | sample CryGey08umfilter_3_FD_185451 | JGI IMG/M metagenome (GOLD analysis project Ga0210037, IMG submission 185451) | Groundwater microbial communities from aquifer in Utah, USA - Crystal Geyser 4/9/14 0.8 um filter (SPAdes) (version 3) | ecosystem: Environmental > Aquatic > Deep subsurface >...
AATAACATTCTTTAAGTAATGACTTTTACCAGAACCATTCCTCCCAACAATTAACCTACGTATGGTTAGGTTTTCTAATTCATTATGTAGATTTTGTACGGTACCTCTCAAACCATCAACTTGATTTCTTAAAGTATCATTTTCATCTTCAAACTCTTTTAGTCTTTTTGTTAATTCTTCATAGGAATTATTACTTAGTATTTTCATAGTTATTTATTTTAATAATGTTATAAAAATGAGTTTATAAATCGTGACATAGGTTTAGGAAGTACTCCTTTAGTACTTAAAATTTTTAAACCTTCTAAATAGTTAGAATCTATTAAAGCATATTGGTGGAGCTTAATTTTTTTAGTTAACTCATGATGGGTTTTTAAATATAGTTCAAGTATATCATAATCAGTTAATTCATTAAAACTAGGAGGTTCTTTTTTCTCTAATTTAAAAATTTCGGCAATAAAATTTACAGCACTATTCTGATAGTTGTAATGAAAATCTATTATTTTTTGTTTCTCAGATTCTTCTATTTGAGGCTTTTTTCTTCTGTCTATTGATTGTTTTTTCATATCTTTTAATTTTAAAATTCTCGGCTAAATTATGAAACATATTTCAAATTCACAAATAAAAGTAAAAAAAGTTTGAAATATTTTTTTTAATTCAAAAATTAATGTATCTTTGCTGTCCTGTGAAAAGAAATTATACATACAACAACTTTTGTTTTCCGAGAAGAAATTCTCTGGAGGCTTTTTTTGTTGCGTAAAATTTCTAACACCATATATTTAGTTTTAAATTCACGAAAAAGCCTCTACTAGTTAGAGGCTTTTTTGGTTTTATACTAAAAATTATTAAACTAGGTGTGGGAAAGTTGGCTAATCCGCCTGTTTTGGGAACAGGAGACCGTAGGTTCGAGTCCTACCACTTAGACAAAATCCCCTCCCAATCCCGAATCAAGCTCGGGACAAGCTCTTCCCAAAGGGGAGGAGTTGGTTTCGGAATAAGCCCCTTCCCTTTGGGAAGGTTGGGAGGGGACATGGGAGTACGGTACAGTTGGAGAGGTACGGCAGACTGTAAATCTGTTGCTTATGGCTTATTGGGTTCGATTCCCTTTACTCCCACCACGGAATGGTAACTCAGTTGGTAGAGTGTCAGACTGAAAATCTGATGGTCGTTGGTACCGAAAAATAGAAGTTTTTAACTTCATTATTTTTCGAGTATTCTCGTAATAATTAAAAAAATTAAAATTTTTATTATTACGGAATTCGACTCCCACCTTGAGTACAAATTGTCCGATAGTGTAATTGGCAACACGTCTGTTTTTGGCACAGAAGATTACAGGTTCGAGTCCTGTTCGGACAACTAGTTACTCCATAAGTTTCAATTCATTTTGAGCATCATTAATAGCAGCACAACATTTTATGAGTAAATGAATAGAGCCATTTCGCATAACATCTAATAGTTGTATTTTTTCTTCCAAATATACCTTAGCAAATGGAGGATCATGTTTTACTATAGAAGGTAAATTATCTATAATGTCGGCATATTTAACGGTTTGGCAATACCAAGGAATATGCCTTAGTCGTATGGCTTCTTTTTCTTTTCGCTCTTTTCTATTTAATCCTGGGTATGCCTCTGGAGTAAACTCATTGGTTAAGTGGTTCACTCCTTCACATATTATGTTTGCCTCAATTTTTCCGTACTTTAATTCCTTTCTTAAAAAATTAAACAATTCTTCATAAGTGCAATCTGTATCCTCAAACAAATCGTGGCACAAACCAATTTCCATTAAAAATAAGTGGTTAGATGTATGGTGTTTAAAAGCGAGTATGCCTACTCTTATGGGATGATTATAGTAATGTGTATTAACATACTTCCTTAATTGGTTACCATGTTTTTCTTTAATAAATTCAGTTAGTTTTTCTATTTTTTCTATGTGAGTCATAATTAGTTTAAATTTTAAGCACCAAACCTGCCTCTTTTTCAATTACTTTTATGGCATCATTTATTTTATCTATAAATCCATCTACAGTAGTAGAAAAAGGAGTTTTTTTAAGGTAATATTTTTCCTCTCCATCTATTTTTGTATAAATTTATAAAGTAGATATTTTCTTCTCTAAGTTTTCTCCTAAATATATTTTTAGGTTAAGGTTTAATTCGGCTGTGTTTTTCATTTTATAAAATGTTTAATTTCTCCAGGATAAAATTCTGCTTCCCATCGCTGGTATTTTGGTCTAACTAAAATATATGCTCCATCAATAGTAGTAATCTTGCCTAATAATGGTTTTGTCTTTTCCAATAAAGGAAATGGTATGTTCCCAATTATTTCTACACTATCTCCTTTTTTAAATCTTAACCCCATAGTTCTATCTCTTTTTAGTTGGATAATCATAAGGAGTTAAAAACATAGCTATTAAAGCAAAAAGAAAAGGTGTACCAAGCATTATGGCAACAGAAATAACAGAATCATAAACATCTGGTTTTATTATTTCATTATAATCAACAGCAACAATTTGTAGTAGTTTCATTTTAGCCCAATTTTATGTTAGTAATTTTTTAACCATCCATAGCAAACTTTTAGCATTATTATAGCCTATAATTTCTCCAGATTTCATTGCATAGTTAACAGGGTTTTTTGTTAACTCTTTTTTTTCTGCTTCAGCAATTTGTATGGAATAATCTAACCTGCCTAAAATTTTATCCAAAAACATTGGTGTGTCGTTTTGTTTGTTTTCTGATAAGTTTTTCAATATTTTATCTTGTTCTTCAAGTTTTTTAACAATAAATTTCTGGTTTTTAAAAACTGTTATTAAGGCAGAAATTATAATAATACTTAAAAACAAGATAACGAATAATATTACGAACATTTGATTTAGTGTTTCCATAGTTTCATTCCTTAACAATTTTTTGTATTAGATAATTATTTAGTGTTAACAGGTTTGGTGTACTTTATGATAGGTTCATAAAAAATGTAGCCAATAACATCATGGCTATATCCATCATCTATTAAGTATTGTAAAGGAGTGGCTGTTCCGTAGCTAATAAAAATACCGTTAACCGCTTTTTTATTTACTGTAATCACGTTAAATTTAGCCAACACTCCAAACCAAAGGATCTTATAAAACCCATGACGAAACAACCATTTTAGGCTAAATTTTTCATTACAAAGACAAAAGAAAGTAGGTGTAATAGGCTTTTTTGCTTTTTTTGGAGAGTTGAATAAATGTCTGTTTTCAAAAGAATAGGTTTTTCCTGTGCCAGTAGTACCAACAAAAACAAAACCAGGTTTACGGAGGTTTTTCATCATAAAGTTTTAAAATTCTCTGCAAATTTATAAAACATATTTCAATTATGCAAGTTTTTTTTAAAAAAAATTATTTTATTGTGTAACAATAAAGTTTTATTAACTATTTTTGTGTAACCAAAACATAAAAAATGTCTCATAAAAACAAAAAAGTAGAACAAGAACTCACTTTTTTTCTCTCCAATACCTTAAAAATAGTAAGAAAAAACGGTTTAAAAGGATTGTATAAAATAAACACTATTATTAGTCAAAATCAAGAAGATTACTTGTTTGTAGATTTTGTAATAAATACAGTTTGTAATCACTTATCGGTAGATATAGAAGATTGTTTAGATATTTACGCTAGAGGTGTGCCTGTGTTTGCACGAAAACTAATAGTGGCTTTTTGTAGCGAAAATAGTGATTTATCTCCTACGGACATAAGTAGGTGGTTAAATAGAAGTAGAATAGTCATTCATAATGATAAAAAAGAAATATCAAAATTAAGTAGAAAAAACAGATTCGATAAAGAATTTTTTGAAAATTATGATCAACTCAATCCCATTATTAAAGAATATATAAATAAAAAAAATAATATAGAAAACTAATTTAACACACATTTTATGGCAGAACTTGACTTTAACCCTATGCTTGAGCCAAAGGTAGAAAAAGCATATACCAATGATTTTATTGCAGCTAATCTAGGTTCAGAAAAATTTTCGGACGAACCCATTCCAGAGTTTGTGGCTACTAAACCACCCGTATCGGAACAAACTTCGGCTAATCCTAATATTCAGGGTGATAGCACTACTGGTGAAACACCACCACCGCAAGAACCACCAATTAATCCAGATTTTGACAATCTTTCTGCTTCAGAAAAAAAATCACAAGCAGAAAAAACAGCAGATTTAATTCTGGTAAATTACCAACGAATCATGCCAATTCCTTTTGTAATGATTTCATCATTCAATATGAGAAAGATGAAAAAATTAAATGACAAAGGGGAAATTGACTTAAAAATGGTGGTAACACAACAAGGTGAAACCATTGGTTCTTATATGGAAAGTCATAACGAAAAGGCGTATAATCTGTTTCAGATAGATGATGGAATGGTGGAAGAACTTCGAGATCCTTTGATAGATGTACTGATGGAAAAAGGAGTAGTCCCTACACCCATGCAAAGATTAGGAATAGCAGTATTGGGGCATGGGGTTAAATTAGGACAAGTAGCTTTTAAAATGTATCAAGAAAAACAAGATGACATGGAAGTGTTTAAGAAGTTTAGAACAGAACAAATACAAGCTATGAGAGCAGGACACGCACAAGGAAACACACCTCCTACTCCGCCTCAAAACAATAATAACCAACACCAACCCACACAAGAAGAAGCAGTATTTCAAACAGAAACACAACCGTCAAAAACAACCGTGCCTGTGGCGGAAGAAGAAATAATAATTCCGCCTATTGTTGATGAAACAGAACAAATGGGCATAGATGAATATATCAATAGCGATAATGATGATAGTGTAATTATTGAAGAAGAAGCAGTAACCGAGTAAAAACAACAAACACAAGCGAATGGCTAGAGACGGAATAATGATGGTGGCAACAGGTCAACAACGAGTTGGAAAAACCTACCAAACCACCTTGTATATGGATTTATATGTGAGAGATATTCCATCGCAAGGTTGGAAAGGACAAAAAGTACTGATTTTTGACACCAACATGGAATATACACAGTATAAATCCATACACGTGAAAAACATTAAGCGATTCACCGCCCAAAAGCAACCAGAAATTAGGCGAATATTACCATTAAATGATGATGGTAGTATTATGGGTATTGAGGAAAAAATTGAAGTGTTAAAACAAATATTAGCATGTTTTGCCAAAGGATTAATTTTATTAGAAGACCTTAATAGTTATTTAGTAGATGCAAGAACAGATTATTTAATAGCAGCATTAACCACTGTTAGACACAGAGAAGTAGATGTGATGATTCACTACCAAACATTAGCAAAAGTACCACCTCTAATGAGAGAAAACACGGCTGTTTTTCGTTTGCACAAACAGCAAGAAACCATTGATGGTTATAAAGGAAGATTGCCTTTTTATGAATTATTGAAAATAGGGGAATACCTAGTAAACCAGCAATATTTTTCTGGAAACGAACGCTTTTTTTGTTATGTGAGTGGAAGTTTTGGCTACATTAAAGGAAAATTTGATAAAAAAGACTTAGAAAATGCGTGCAGATTGTATGCAGAAGGGAATTCCCCCGAAACAAAAGTACTCGTAAGAAGATACAAAGGGACATCCAATGCCTACGAAAAAGCTGTAAACGAAGTAACCAAAGAATTAATGGTTAAATATTATAAACCAGGTAAGCAGCAATAAATAGTAACTAAACCTTTGCGTCTTAGCGTCTTTTACAGATGCCGAAACTCTTAAATTTATAAATTAAAACTAATAAAACCCATGAAAACAAAAAATCAAGTACCAGATGTGTTAATTTTTAACATGTATAACTTTACTGGAGATGCACAATTATTACAATTACTAGGAGAAAACACTACAAAACACGCCTCAATAGTAAATAATACTCCCGACTATTATAATATTACTGGAGAAGAACATATATCTTTAATGAGATTAAAATTTAATCCTATTTTTTTAGAGAAGCTGTTATGCGAAGAAACTTATTTATTTGGTAAAAAGGTGAATTTAGCCAATTTTTTTAACCCAAATCAACATCAATCAGCAATTATGGATGTAGAAATAAACGCTAAAATGAAAGATATTTGTTTTAAAAAATTAATACATCATAAACAAAATTTAGAAGTAAAATTTTTTACAGAAAAAACAGAAAAAATATCTAACAAAGAAAATAACTTAATGTTATATTACTTAGATAAGCCAACAATGTGGTGTTATTTTAGAAATGAAACTAACCAAACACAAACAGTAAACCTTATAGATTTATGTAAAGGAGTTAACACAAGTAAAGAAATAAGATTAATTAATAATCACTACCGAACAACAGATAAAGCAACTTTATTTAAAAACATAACAATAGTGGGTAATATTGGATCTACTTCTGAAAATCCAATAATAGAACAGAGAGAAGATGTTACAAAAACACATACGCCAATAATTAATGTGGCTCAATTTCAGAATCAAATTATTGTTAATGATATAGATTTACACATGGATGAAAAAACAAAACTAACAGTAGATGTATTGCCAAGAGAATCATTGATGTATAGTTTTAGTTAGTAAAATCCTTTGCGTCTCTTCGTCTGCCGAAAAAACAAGAATTTTCAATTCTTTGTTTTTTTCGAGCATCCTCGAAATATTATTTTTTTAAATAAAAACATATTTCTGGATTTGCGGTAAAAAAAGATTTTAGCCAAAAAAAACCTAAAAAAATAATTACAAAACTAAAATATATTTCATAATTTCGCTGTGTTAAAATAAAAAAATAAACAAAATGAGTGTTGATGCAAAAGTTAGTAAGATGAAAAACAGAGGATAATAATAATATAGAATTAGTAAAGTTTCTAAATACAAAACCATGAAAAAAAATATAATTATAGTTAAATTTGGTAGAATTAATGAGTATCCACATGAAAAGGAGCCTCAAGTTCATGTATTATGTTCTCCATGTCAGGCAAATGGGGCGGAAGTTTGGTGGTCAACAGGTATAAAATCATTAGACAATAAAAATGAAATTAAAAAGTTTATAAAGAAAAATGAAAATGAGATTTTTATTTTCCATCCTAATTCTGTCTCTCTAGAATCATATAAAGAACACCCTAATTTAAAGCATTTTTTAACAGAAAAAGAAGAATCCAAAGACTTCAGGAATGGTTGGGTGTCTAAAATAATATACGAAAGATTACCAGATAAAAAATGGGCTGTTTCAAAAAACAAACCTTAGCGTCTTAGCGTCTTTGCGAGAACATAAATAACAAATTACCATGAAAGAAACCACACAAATAAAGCCAATTAAATTTACCATAGAAAATAAAGATGGAGTTTATATCCGAACCCCAGAACAAGAGGTGAATCAAAATATTACTTTAGTAAGAATAAAAACAATTTCTAACATAGAACAAATAATAGACATAGAAAAAATAGTTAAAGAATTTACTATTTGTGGGATAGAAATATTTTTGTTAGATTATTTGAACTTAGGTGGTCTGCCAATTACTATAAAAGATATTTTTATTAATGCAGATATAAAAAACACCTCTGAAATAGAAACTAAACTTATTGAAAACTCAAAAATAGAAGTAACATTATTTCCTAGAGAGAAATTACATTTTTTACTATAAAATACATTAACAGATAAAATAACCAACAACGCCCCAACTCCTCCCTTTTGGGGAGGTTGGGAGGGGCTTAACAATTAACCATGAATCTAATAATAAACTACTACACAGACGGAAATCCACTTCGTAACCAAGAACTTCAGTTATGTTTGGTGGCTAATTTATTTAACAAACTATTAAAAAAAGTAATAATTATAGTAGCCAATAGAGATGTTGTGGAACTTAAAAAATTACTAAAAAGAGCTAATACCAATAATTGGGAATTAGCCATTCATAACGAAAGACCAACACTTAATTATTATTTTTCATTAACTTCAGAAGATGCTGTTAACATTATAGCTAATACTGATATTATTATAGATGAAAACACTATAAATCAGTTAGAAAATTATAATTTTAGCAACAAAGTATTAGCTCTTTCTCGTTGGGATTTTATAAACAAAACCATAGATAAAAATACAGCAGTATTGTTCAATCGTTCCGATAGCCAAGATGTATGGATAAAAAAAGGAGTGTTTCCGCAAACCAAAGGAGCAGATATATGTTTAGGAAAAGCAGGTGTAGATAACAAAATTGCTTTTTTATTAGAAAGAGAACATGGTTACAATGTAATAAACCCAAGTTTAAGCATAAAAACCTATCACTTACATCTATCTGGGATAAGAAATTATACTACTCCTTCAGGGGTTGAAATAGACCGTATTCCTCCACCATATAAAATAATACAACCAAGTTATTTATAAATTAATAATGAAACTTCTACACATAGCTCTCGGAACTCATCAAAAAGCAATGATAAAAGCATTTGATGCTCATTTTGAAGCCAAACATTACGATTGGACACAAAAACAAAGTACACCTCATTTAATTAATGAAGACGTGCTAAAAATTGCTAATGAGTTTATGCCAGAAGTAATATTTATGCAATTACAAACTCCCAATATTATTACACCAGAAACAGCTAAAAAAATAAGTGAAATAGGTATAGTTATTAATTGGACAGGAGATGTAAGGCATCCTATACCAGAGTGGTATAAACAAATAGGAAGAGAAATAGATTTAACTATGTTTACCAACACCAATGATGTGTTGGAGTTTAATAAACAAGGTATTCCGGCACAATTTTTACCCATAGGTTTCGATCCAGAAATAAACACACCCAAAGGATCGGAAAAGGAAATTGCTCCAATTGTTTTTTGCGGATCTAATTATAAAACTGCTAATCCTTTTCCGCTTAGTGTTTACAGAGAGCAAATGGTACACACATTAACTAGTAGGTACAAAAAAGATTTTACTGTATTTGGTGCTGGATGGGATAGGTATCAACTAAAATCTAGTTTTATAGATATTAATGAAGAAGCCATTGTTTACCGAAGTGGTTTAATAGGAATAAACCTATCTCATTTTAATTACGGAAGGTATTATTCTGATAGAATGATAAAAATGATGGGTTCAGGAATATTTGTTTTATCTCATCATTACCCTGGTATTGAAGAAGATTTTACCATAGGTAAACATTTAGATACTTGGAAAAACCTATGCGAATTAACCCAAAAAATAGATTATTACCTTAATAATAACGAAGAAAGAGAAGAAATGGCTAAGTTAGGTTGCCAATACGCTCATGATAACTTTACGTGGAATAATGTAGCTATGCAGCTTAAAAAAATAATTGGAATAGATGAGTAATAAACTAAAAGCACACTTGCCAGTATTTTGGCACAAAAGTATTAACTACGGAGATCAATTAATGCCTTATTTGGTAGAAAAAATTACCAACACACCTTGTATTTATGTAGATCCAGAAGAAAAAATAACTAAATTAGTAGTTATAGGAAGTATTTTAGGAGCAGATTGTACCAATAGTATTATTTGGGGAACTGGTTTTGCGTGGCATAAAGAATATAAACACGAACCAATTACCAATCCATTACAAATAAACATGGTAAGAGGAAAACTTACCCAAGAAAAATTTCATTTTCATAACATAGATTGCCCATCGGTATATGGAGATCCTGCATTAATATTACCTCTATTATACAACCCACCCACCAATAAAACCTACCAATTAGGAATTATTCCTCATATAATAGATTTAGAAAAAGCCAAACAACAATTTACTACAGAAGAATTAGAAAAAAATAATGCCGCAATTATAGATTTAACTAAACCTGTAGAAGAAGTAACCAGAGCAATAATGAGTTGCCACCAAACCATATCTAGTTCATTGCACGGAGTAGTAGTGTCTCACGCTTACCAAATACCATGTTTATGGGTAGAGTTTTCTTATAATGTAATAGGTCAGGGGTTTAAATTTAAAGATTATTTTAGTTCGGTAGATATTAATCCTTATAACGCCTTTAATTTAGTAGAAAAACAAGAAAGCATAAACAATATAATAAAAAACATACCCTCCGAAATACCTAAAAATATTGACTTTAAATATATTTTAGATGCTTTTCCTAAATAAAATTTGTTTAATTGAAATATGTTTTATAAATTTGTGGGGAATTTAAAATAACTAAAGTTATGTAAAATGAAAATATTAATAAAATTAGAGAGTGAATTTTACACAGATGAACAAAATGAAAAATGTTACGATGAGATGATTGAATTAGATTGGAATTTACCTTTTCTTCCGAGAAAAGGTGAATCATTTGATTGTTATTCAATAATTGATAAAATGCCCGATTTTGACGATGGGCTTTGTTGGTCGGTTGATATTGTAGAATACGAAAAGCAACAAGGTATGATAGTTCCAATACTGTGTCTTATTGGCGAGTAGCATTACGTATAACCCATAAATATAAACAACTTTAACCCAATAAATGGATTTAATAATAGCATTACTAATATTTTTTATTTTTCTGTATATTTTAGAAAAAATAACAGAAAAAACAGAACAAAAACAAGAGTTAGAAGAAGAAATGCAGGAAAACGAATTTGTAGATAATTGTCCTTATTGTAGAAGTAAAGTGAAATATCAAGAGCCAATATGCAGTAATTGCCAACAACAATTAAAATGGGAATAAAATATGAGTGATGAAGGCTACTACATTTTAATAGAAGGAATACAATACCCATTACCAGAAGAAGTGTATGATTTAATGGAAATGGTAAGTTTAGAGAGAGATACCTACAAAGAATACTTAGAAGGAAAAATATCTGAAGAAGATTTAATGGTAATGTATCCAGACTTAAAACTAAAGGCAATACAACTTAATTTTAACAAAAATTGAAATAATGGAAGATATTAAAGAAAAAATTTTAAAAGAATACGAAAAAGGAAATATAGTATTTTCTGGTATAGAAGGTTTGCAAGTAGCTAAATTGTATGAATTTATACAACAACCCACAGATGGAATATTGTATGATTTAAACCGAAACGAAGTAGTAGTACTCAGTTTTTTGAATGATTCTAAGTGGATAAACGATTATGCTGTATCAAAAACCATAACAGCATTAAAACAAAAGATAGAAGAGTTAGAAAAACAAGCAACAAACAATAATATTGGCGATGTAGAAATATTGCTAAAAGGACTAGAAAATATTGGAAGATGGGATGAAGAAGAAGAAAGATGGGCTGATCCTGGTGATTGTGCTATGGATACTCTAACCCAATACAGATACAGCATCACTAAAAATAATAAAAAATGAACATAATAGAAGCCATACAAAAAGCCGAAAACGGTGCTTTAATAGCTAATGGTACTATGAAAAGGACGAATAGTTTTATTTCATATATTAAAAATGGTGTTTTTTTTAAGCACGAAGTAATAAACGGACAGGCTCATTATCAATACGAATTTAGGACATTCCCAATGGCATATATTTTAGATACATCATGGGAAATAGTTCCAGATAAGTTTTTAATAAAAATTAAATAAAACCTTTGCATCTCTGCGTCTTTGCGAGAAAAAAAGCGTCTTTGCGGTAAAAAAAATAACCATGGCTAAAGTAATAACATACTCACATAACTTTCAAAAAACACACCCCAGAAGTGGAGATGATACTTTTTTTGTAGAAAAATTCTACAATTCTTTAGGAATAGTACCTTCATTAAATGAATTATTAGAATTAAACCCCACCAAACCAAAAGAGTTGATAACCAATTTTTTTCATCGAATTAATGTAGATAAAATACTATTTGAACAGCCCAAACACAACACCATTAGAGCAGGAAATAGGTTTAAAAAAGGAGAATATTTTAGCCCTAGAATTTGGAGTGGAAAACCCTACTGTTCACCACAAATAATTTTAGCTAAAGATCAGTTAATAACACAAACCTATACCATAGAAATTTACCCTACTACTGAAATTACTATTAATAAAAGATATTTTGGATACTTTGGTAGCAAAAATTTCTATACCTTAGCCACTAATGATGGATTATCCGGAAAAGACTTTGTTAATTGGTTTAACAAATTGCCATTTAAAGGCCAAATTATTTGTTGGAGCAAAGAAGTAGAATATGATAATTGTGAATTTCTAGGTTGCGATTGGAGGTATAACTTCCCAATTTCATCCATACCCAACAAAGCAATATGCACCAAGTGTTTTTCTAAACATAAACTAAACCTAAGCAATTTAGTTTGGGAAAAAATAGAAGAATTTGATGGAGAAAAAAGAACAGATAAAGAATTAGCAACGAATTGGTTTCCGAACCAAGATTATTAACTAAAAACATAGAGGGATAAGAATAAATTAGACAATAATTCTGGCATTGACCTTTCAGAACTGAAAATAGCCACTTTTATTAATAGTTTTTCTCATCCCTCTTTATCAATAAATAACCATGAAAGGATTTCAGGAATTTGCCAACCGATTAAAAGAAGAAGAAAGTAAAAAAAGACAAAAATTAAAATTTTGCCAGGAACATAATTTCGACCATGAAGTTACATTCATAAGAAGAGAATTAAATATAATATCCGAAATTAGAGGAGAATTAGAATTTGTTGCCTCTGGTTATAGAAAACCTGAAGAAGCTCAATTTACTGACCTATAGTACTGTTTTATAATTTATAATAGGACATGTGCAATGGCATACCCCTATTGAGAGGGGAGTGAGGGTAGTGATGAAAAAGCAACACCCGATACATTTCTTGATATACCGGATGTCGGATCTCCTTCCTCCTTTGGTAGGATGAGCATAAAATCAAATTTCTAACTTACTTTTTTTAGTTATGTCATCATGTTCGTGCAATCTATGTAATACAAACTGGGTTATACCTACCATTTTAGATAATTCATCAATATCTAATATACCATCATTAAACAAAATAGCTAATTCTATTAATTGCTCATCTGTAGGCATAGTAAATCGTTCTTTTAAATTTTCTTGAACCTCTATTAATAGACATCTTGCTTCAGTACAGATTTTACCTTCGTCTCCGTGCATAGTATCCTCAAAAGAAGCCAATATTTCATCTATTCGTTCAATTTTTTTCTTAACTTCTTGCATAGTTGTAAGTTTTGGTTAGATATTATCATAATTAACTTGCCTTTGCATCTCTGCGTCTTTGCAAGAATAAGAAATAAGTGTGGTATGTGCTATTGGGATTATTCTTACAATATAAAACAGCCCTTTCAGACTCATCTTGATCATAGCAGTTCATCCACCTACTCCTTACCTCTTTATAAAGGCAAATACCCACTCTCAGGAATACGAATAACAGCCCCTTTTTCATTTTTCATATTAATGAATTTGCCAAACTCATCCGATTCAATACCATAAGTGTATGATTTTAATGCTTTTGCTATCATATCATCCAATTCTCCTTGAGGAAGCCTTCCATGAATTTCTACAGAAGGAGCTTTTAAGATAAAATTCTGTAAACAATTAGCATAATCCTTCATAGCGGAGCTAACATCCGCATCAACTACATGGGTTTCTAGTGAAGGATCAAAACCTGGTACTAATTTTTTTGCTTCTGAAATACTATCTGTTTTTAAAGAAGAAGGAAAAACAAAAGTATCTATATTGGTTGCTTGGGCTGCATGTTCTTTAATCCATTCTAAAAATGCTACTTGCTTAAATCTGCTAGCTAAAACATACCCATCAAGTAAATTTAAACCAGTATGCACACAAAAAATCTTCATGTCTGCCACATTTTTAAAATCAGGTAATTCCAATATGTTAGTGGGTTCTTCACTTTTTTTCACTTTCACTTTCACGCTCCCTTTCATATTTCCACCTCCTTTACTCCATGCCTTACCTTTCGCATTTTCTTTAATTTCAATAGGTTCAGCCAATTTAGTACTTACCATTTTTTGCAAATAACTAGGACTTATTCCATCCGCATCAATTTTTAGTTTAGCAGCAATAGAAGCCACTAACATAGAAATAGTATCATTTCCTTGAAATTTAATATTCATTGATTTAGCAATACGTTGCCAATATTGTTTTTTAGTTTCTGTTTTACTCATGTTTTTGGGTTTTAATTGGATTAAATTTTTTTATTTTACGCCCAAAATTATAAAACATATTTTAATTAAACAATTAAAAACGCAAAAAATAATAAAAAAATAGCAAATAAATAATTATTTTTTAGTTTTTTAATTTTAGTTAATTAAATTTGCATATTATACTAATGTACTAATATGACAGATATACAACAAAAAGGCGGTATTTTTATAGGCAAATCTCATGCACAAGGTGGAATAGATGTAGTTGTTCCAGAAACAGGGCAACGATTAGAAGTAGAAGGAAAAGAACCATTAATACCCAAAGAGGCACTATCAGACAACAAGGTTTATACCTACACAGGTACTAATTTTGATATTCTAAATAAAATTAATACTTCCATTGGTGCTAAAAGCATTACTCAAAAAGCTACAACAGTACATGCAGGAGATGTAATTATTTGCAAAAAAACCTTATACGACAACACTACCAAAACCTTACACGGTACTCACAAGCAAATTGTTTCTGCAATAAACGAAAATGCAGGTTGCAGCACAATAGAACCAGGAGCAGTAATGCACAAAGAAAATGGAGAAGTGTTGCAGTTTGAAGATGGTGGAAATATCCCAGAAAACAACGCACTTTACAAAGAATGGAAGGAATTAGTAAACATGTCTGCCAAAGAAGTAGCTGATTTTAAAAAAACTCCCGAAGGTAAAAAAGCAGGGTTGTCTAAAACAGAAGCTAAAAAACAAGGTGTTAGTAGCGGACAAGAAAGTGCAGAGTGGGTAATAAAAATGAAAAACACGCCTAAAAAAGAGTGGACAGCCGAAATGTGGAAGTGGGCTAAAAAACAAATCAATTTTATTAAACGAATGAGTGGAGTAAAAGGCGATTTATATGATGAAAAAGGAAATAAAACCAGAAAACATACTTCCCTATTAATTTGGGGCCATAATCCAGAAAAAATGAAACTAGAAAATGGAGGCTCCATCCCACAAAATAAAGAATGGAGCAAAGAAAAATGTTTAGATAATATTTTATTACAAATTGCCGAAATAAAAGAATTTGAGTTTCACGAACTACAGAAAGAAGATAACAGCCATGTAATATTCTTTACAGAAGAGCTTACACCCAATGAAGCAAATACTATTGATAACATAGTTAAAAATATGGCTACTGTTTGTAAAAAATACCTAAACAACGAAATACTAATAGGCTACAAAGAAAACTATAAATCCATCGCCATTCAGTTTAAAGAAACGAAAGAGCAGGGTGGAGAAATAGAACTTCCCTTATTCCAAAGAAAACAACGAAATATATGGATTCCTAATCTAACAACATCAAAATTAGAATCATTATTATCAAAACCCGTAGAACAACTAACAGATGATGATAAAGAAGATTTATTAGATTTTAAATATTTTATTATCCAACACCCACAATACGCTTATGAAAAAGGATTGATGGATGCTTATATTACCGATGACGGAAATATATACTTGCCAAAAAATAAATATTGGGTTACTAATATTGATAATGCAACCAAGGGGTTTAATAGTGAATACTGGGTAGATAAACTCGAACAAGGTGGGGAGATAAAGGAAAAACAAGGTATAGCCTTAAAAGATTTAGAATCTCGCTTAACAATTGCTAAAAAAATGGCAGCTAAAAATCCTGATTTTAAAGGAAGGATTAAGATTATTGAAAAGATGATGGAGAAAATGACTGAGAATATTAGAAATAAACCAGAAGTAGTTAGGTATAATTATTATATAAGAGGTTTTGGAGGGTATAGAGATGTTAAATTTATAGAAGAAATTAACGAAAAAGAAGTTGATGGATTAACTGATTTATTCTTTTTTAAAGAAGATGATTATATAGGAATTGGACACTTGCCAACAGGACTTAAAATATTCGCTAAGCAAGAAGGTTATGATACATTAGACAATATAAAAAAGGAATTAATAAATAGATTAAAAGAGATAGATAAAAAAGAAGTAATAGAGGCAATAAAAAACCTACCATTAAGCCCAAGGTATTCACTTTCAACATCCACATCAGAGGAGTTGATAGAAAAGAGAATAAAAACACTATACGAAGAAAAAAACTTTAAAGAGTTATATGATTATGTATATAATTCTCAAAACAAAACAAGCAGAAAATATCTTTCAGATATAATTGGCGAAAATATTGTAAATTACAATAGACAACAAATAGATGAGTTATTCAAAAAATTTGGGTATGATATTTATGCCATTACTAAAGCAGAAGAAATAGAGAAACAGAGAGTAAAAGAAGAAGCAAGTCAAAAGGAATTAGATGCTAAAAAAGACGAATACCCCTACTTAAACATATCAAATATATCTCCACAACAATTAGCAAGATTAGATAATGCGATGCAAAAACAATGGAGGTTTGGAAATGAAGGAATAATGACCTTATCTGAATGGATTAAAAAAAATAAAAATAACATTATTGAAGTGGAAGAACGGGTTAGTTATTATGACTCAAAGGGAAATGAAAGATCTGTTCCTAAAAATGAGTATGTACTAAAATATAAAATACAAGGAGATGATTCTATATATATTAGAGACATACCTAAATTAGCTTACGATAATTGGAATAATACTTGGGCAAACACCACCAAACTCGAACAAGGTGGAATTATCCCCCCTTCGGGGTTTAGGGGGCTTTTAACCGACCTATACAAAGACCACCACGAAGCATGGGCTTACATGGATGCTATTAGCAAGGAAGTAAATCAAGAAAATTGTACTGCTTGTGCTAAAAAAATAATAGCTAAATTTAACGATGAATTAAAGCACCATTTTGATGAAGAAGAGCAAGACTTTTTTCCGTATGTGAAGAAAAAACAAAATAAATTGAATAGCCTTATCATTGATGAACTAATAATCCAACACAAATGGTTTCTTGCTAAAATTAACGAAATGGAGCAACACCCAACTCCAGCAGCAATAAAAGAATTTTGCAACCAACTAATAGAACATATTAAATTAGAAGAATACCTAATGAACAAATACCTAAAAGACCCATTTAAAAATAACGATATGGAAAAAACAATGACACTTAAACAAATAACAGAAATTTTAGATAAATCACAAATTCCATATAATAGAAAATTGTCACATATTTATGGTAGTGAATATTGGGATATTAGAGGTGTTGGGTATAGACTTTCTGACCATCCAAAATCAAAATGGAGGCAATCGGAAAGAATTGAAATTAGTCTTTATGGAAATAATTACCAACCGCTTTATGAAGAACTTTTACAAAGAAAAGATATAGATTTAACAGACAAAACTAATTGGGAGAAAGAATATATTGAATTCGCTAAAAAAACAATAATACCAAGAGAAAAAGATGGGTTATTAGTAACTCCAGATGGTTCATTATACAATAATGATGAACAAGGATTAATTAATGCAACAAAAGGAATGTGGAATAGAAAAGTATATTTTCCCATAAAGAACAAAGGATTGAATGATTTTGTAAAAAAAGAAGCACTAAAAAAAGAATTAAACAACCTATACGACTATGGAACAGAAGAGGAAATAGAGAAAATAAAAAAACAACTATCAGAAGTTGAGATTTTACAAAATGGTGGACAAGCAGATTTTATAAGTTCTGCTGAAACTCAAAGAAGAAGAGTTGAAAACATGAATGAACCACAAAGGGCAGAAGAATTATCTAAAGAGGTAATGAAAATATACCGTAATAAAACAAACAAACTATTTAGGCCAGAAGATGGAATAGTTAAGGTTTATGCTAATATTTACAAAATAAATCCAGAGCATACTGCCGAAATATTTAATACAAATGCTAGTAAAATAGTTGATCAATTATTTGAACAAGGAGGACAAGCACCTTTAAAGCCCCTACCAAATACAACAATACAAATGAAGGAACAAAGCCAAAATAAAACAGGTTACGAAAAATTTAAAGTAACTCATACCAACAATAATAAACCAGAAATAGAAGAATTTGATTATTATTCAGATGCCTTAGAAAGTTTTGAAAAACACAAAAAACAAGGACATATACCTCGTTTAGAAGGTTGGCACAATGCTACCGATTTTAATGTAATTATGAGAACACCTAAATACCAAAAAGGAGATAAAGTAACCATGTTTGATGATGAGCCAGCATTAACCATAGAAAAAGTAAACGAATGGAGCGATAAACTTGCTACTTACGATTTATCTTCAGCAAATGGAGTAATAGATAGAAGAAACATTTCCGAAACAAAATTATCTCTTTATAATGAAGAAGTTAAAATGGCAGATGGTGGAGAAATACCAAGTAAAGAATTAATTATAAAACACTTAAATACCTTACCACACGAAAAGTTTGCAGATGATGCTGCATACATTCTTAGTGCAGATTTAGATAAAATTTTATGGCGTTCGGAAGAGGAAGAAGGTAGAAAAGTAATTTCAGAACAAGTGGCGGATAAAATCATCTCGTCAGAAAATGCAAATACCTATTTAAAAGAGATAAGTTATTTTAAAAATGGTGGAGTAGTAGCCGCTTCAACTAAAATAAATTTTGAGCCAACAACAGAGGCACAATTAAGGATTTCTCTATTAGCAATTAAAGAACAATACCCTGACAATAAAAGAGAAGCATCTAGTGGTTATTATATGGTGCAAAACAATTTTTTTAATGAAGTAGTAAGCTACAATCCAACCATGTTAGTAGCATTACTAAAAGTAGGAAAAGAAATCCTAAATAAAGGAGATAGATTTGTAGTAGGGAATATACTATTACCCGATTTTAAAGATGCCAATACAGAGCGTTTTTTCAGTAACCTTTCCGTGCCATTGTGGACATTAATTCCTAATGAATTAAGAAACGTACAACCGATAAAACAATTGCCGTTTAGCCCATCACCCAAAAACAATAACTTAGCTAAAATAACCGATTTATTTGTAGGAACAGATGATTTAAGACCTAACATGATGGGGGCTTATTTTGATGTAACCAATAATGCGATAGTGGCAACAAACGCAAACATAATGCTCCATATTGATGAAAAACCAACCATTAAAGAGGATGAAATTTGTATTTTAGGTAAAAACACCAAAAAATTTAGTGAACTAGATGAAAACAATAGTAAAAACCTACAAGCAATAAAAGACGGTTGCTTAAAAGTAGATGCCAATTACCCTGCTTGGACAAGAGTAATTCCTAGAGATTTTGATAATATAGTTACGGTAAAAACAGAAGAAGTATATAAATTCTGTAAAATATTGGTGGAAAATAAATTAACCCCGCCAATTACCAACCACATCCTATTATTAAACGAAAAATTAAAATTAGGAATTACTGCTGTGTTTTTGGTAGATAGTTTAAAAGCAATGCTACTGTTAGGGTATAAAGAAGTAGATTTTTGCTTTCAGGAAGATGCTAATAGACCAATAATGATTCTTCCTAAAGGAAATGCCAGAAAAATATCTGCTGCAAGCGATAACATAGAAACCGATTTTGTGTTAATCATGCCTGTTGGGTTAGATTCAGATAGATTTAGTGTAAACTACAACTGGACGTATGATTTAGATAAAAAATGTATTGAAAACGAAGGCTTAGAAAAACTAGGTTGTGTAGATTTAGATACTACTGAAGAAGCAAAAGTAGAAACATCTCTAATTAAACCAGGTGATTTTGTACAAAAAAAACATACCCATAATAAACACTACTTTGTAGAAAGCGTAAATAACGATAAACTCACATTAATTAATACCGTTACCCTAAAAAAAGTTACGGATGCCAATGCAGTTGATTATACACCCATAAAAGAAACCGAAAAAGAAGGAGTGGAATATGCCTATAATTTTAATAAACGCAAGGCAGAAACAGAAAAATTAAAAAAACAGCATCCTATTGTATTAGAATCTACAGAAGCGAGTGATGTAGCAAATAAAACTTACAATAATTTAGAGGAACTAGAAGCCGATTTAAAATCATTTGGATTTACGGATACTCCAACCAAAACTTACATTAAAAACAAAGTTTGGTTTAGGGGTTATCCACACCACATTCAAATTGATTTATCTAAAATGGATCATGATTTTAATCCGGAAGAAGAAAAACTATTGACATGGCTAAAAAATTACGATAATAAGTTCGATTTTGAGCAGTTCTCTGAAGCAATTAAAAAGCAACAAAAACAAGCCAAAAAACAAAAAGTTGCTGAAATAATGGAGGCAATAGAAACCTTAGAAGCTCTTTTGCCAATAATGGATAATGCTGCCGATAAAAAAGCCATCCGTAAACAAATAGAGGTGTTAGATAAACAGTTGGGAGAAGGTAATTTTGAAAAATTTGTAGATTATATATACAAAAATGAATCCAACGTACCTATTACGAGGGTAACAGATTTTAAAAAACTGGTAACTAAAATTATGTCAGAAATTGATTGGAGTAAAGAAGAATATGATTTTAAAGATTCAAGAAAAAAAATAGATGAATTTATGAAACGTAATAGAGATAATGACGAAAGCGAAACAGATTTATATAAAAGGAAGGCCATGTACCTAAAAGACTATGGTAAACCAGAAGATTGGGACATCAACAAAACCATAGAAGTAGATATGAAAGATGTAGAAATAGAAGAACTCCCCAACAACCTTAAAGCACATTGGTACAAAGGCAAAAGAATTGTTTTTGAACCAAAAAAAATTACCAAAACTGATTGGACAGTACAAACATTCAACTCTGAAGGAGAAGAATTAGATAGTTTTAAGATAACCAACACTACCGAAAAAGAAGCCAAACAAATTGCCCTAAAAGACGATAGAGTAAAACAAGCAGATGATCATACCCTCATGCCAAAAATGGCTAAAGGTGGCGTTATTACAGAATATCCAACAAAATATATCATTGATAATAACATTGTTTTAAGGGTAAAAGTAATTACAGAATATGAAGAAGATGGAAAACAATTAGCTTTTGTGAGTGGCCCTTTTTCAAAAGAAAGCAGAAAATTAGTAAATAAATCAGATTTATTTAATACCCGTGAAGAAGCTGAAAATTTTTTAGGAGATTGGCAATCAATTGGCTATTTTAAAAATGGCGGAGAATCTAAAAACATTACTGCCAAAATTGACTATTCAGTAAAAGTTAAAGATGGAACTTTGACACGTAAAGAAGTGAAGGAGGCTAAAGATTTCATTTGGAATCAATTTGAAGAAAAATATCCTACTGCCAATGTTCACGATTTATATGCTGCATCAAAATATAATTCTTTAAAAGATGGAGATGCTTGGATGGGGATTTATGGTACAGACGACAATGGAGTTTTATTTGAAGGATTTACCAGATAAAGATAAGGAATGGGTAGATAATTATATAAATCAAATCAATAATAGTAACCAATGAAACTCACAATCAAAAAAAAAATAAACTAAAAATAAAAAAGAAAATAAAGATTATAAATAACTACATATTAATAACATAGTTATTTTTGTGTTTATTTTTAATAAAAAATAAACCCTTTGCGTATCTGCGTCTTTGCGAGAAAATAATCTACGGGCAACCAATAACTAATAACCAATGACTAATAACCAATGACCAACCACCTTCAACAAATAAAAACCCAGCAAGATAAACTGTTTTCTTTAGAAAAGAAGATAGAAGAAATTACTATTAAACGCCAACAACTACTCGATAAAGAAAAGGAAACAACCTATAGCAGAGATTTGTTTGAAGAGCGTATGGCATTAGGAGTTGAGCTAAAAACATTGCAAGACGAAACCACCCACCAAAAAAACAAAGTATTCTGCTTAGAAAACGAAGGGAAACTAACATCCATCTCCGATAAAAAAGGACAAACATATATTGATGTTCCCGATTTTAGAGAAGTGAATAGCAACCAAATTACCTTTGAAGAAGATGAAATACTAACTGCCAAACAGCCTCCATACATTCCCTATATAGATGAAGACAGTTTCCGACAAAGAGGTTATATTTTTGATGCTATTAGATTAAAGGAAGATTCCTACCTAATGGCAATAAAAAAGCAGGAAGAAAAAATAGCTAGTTTTTACACCATTGTAACATTAGGACAATTGGTATTAATCATAGATTTTTATACCACCAAAGCCAAGGCTAAACTAAAAAAAGACGCTCAAGACAAAAACGAGCGACAAGAAAAATATTGGGACAACCTTTCGGAAGAAAAAAGAAGTCGTTTTTTAATGCAGCAAGGTATTTATCATTCCCTACCAGCAAAAATTAAAAAAGAACTCAGTAAGGAAGATTATGAGGCGTTAGATTGGCAAGAAAGAGAGAAAATTTATAAATTTTACAAACGATATGGATCCAAGCGTATCACATCCGTATTAGGAAGCAAACAAATGTGGACATCTTTCCACCAAATGTACGAGCGTTTTATCAACCCAAATGCCACACCTCCCAAACCAGGTTATGGAAATACAGAAGTATTTGCCTATTGGTATGAGTTTGTAGATGTAATAAACTATAAACTAAACGATATTGAAATACAACGTGCCGATTTATCTGAAGCACGAAAAGCAGCCATAGAAACCTCCTTTGGAGAATCGAACACCAGCGATGTATTACAAAAAAAATACGGTATTTTGGTAAAACGCCAAAATGGAGACAAAATAAACCCTATGGAAGTAGGGCAAATAGAAAATGCCTTTGTTACCGTACAGAAAAAATTTGGCAACCTCAAAGAAATTTGCCTAAAAAAGAACATTAAAATTTCGCATACAGGCGTAAAATACGTATTTGCTAGTAAAGCAGTAGGTATGTATATTTCTGACATGGGAACCATTGCCGTTTCCGATAAATTTGGAGATACCCAATTTAAGTTAACTATGGCCCACGAGTTGGCTCATTTTATTGATAATTACATTGGCGAACTCAACGAAAAAAGATATGCCACCGATAATTATGAATCTACAGCAGGAAAAATAGCCTTTGAGTTCCGAAAGAACATGAATATTCCATCTTCCAAACAAAGCAAATATACCAATGCCACCAAAGAATGTTTTGCAAGGGCCTTAGAAATGTATGTTGGAGTAGAAACCTTTGGCGAAAACACAGGCGTACACTATTCGGATGGTGTAGGAGTAATATCCGAAATGAAACCATTTTTTGCATCAGGCAACTTTGTAAGTAAAGAATCTTACACCAACACCATAAAACCATTAATAGAGCAGTTTTTTAAAGAAAACAAAGATATTTTCACCTACACAATAGATATTGACCAATCAGAAGAACCAGTACCCATGGGTACAGAAACTAGTTCTACAGATATAAAAGAAATTAACGAAGCCATAGCTGCATTAGAATTGCTATTTGAATTAGAAAACGATGAATTAATTAAACAAAACATAGAAGGAACAATTGACGAACTAAGGTTTAGTTATTTGGGAGGAGAAAAACAAACTGAAATTCCTATAATGGACGAAGAAACCTATTTAGCTATTAATGGAGCAGGCAGACAAGATATAGGGGAGCCAGCGTTACATAAAAATAAAGGAAATAATTCAGATAAAACTTGGAGTAAATTAGTTAATGCTCAAGCAGAAAAAGACAGAGCATTAATTGAAAAACGCCAACAACTACGAGAAGAATATGCACAAAAAGTAGCATTAGGAGAATTACGTCCACCCACCAGAACAGAAAAATTAATAGCTACAGCAAATGGACATGAAGATAATCCTAGTGTTCAAGCAGCCAGAAGAATTTTAGAAAAACAAGGCATTGATTGGAAAAAAGAAATAATGGCTAAAGGAGGAACAATAAGAAGATATAATCTCCCTTTAAATGATGATTATGAAATAATAGATTCTTATTATACAGGAGGAATAGAAAATAATGCTACCACTTGCGATAACTGTGGGAAGTTAATAACTAATATTGCAGAAATAAAAAACTCTAAAGGACAAGTATTTGATGTAGGGTTGGATTGTGCAGAAACATTATCTAATTTAAAAGGATTATATAATGTTAAAATGGATTTTCAAGAATTAAAATCTATCCAAGCAAAAATAAGAAAATACGAAAAAGAAAATAAAAAACTAGACTATAAAATCTATTCAAATGGAAACTTTTTCATAGAACATGATCACATGACTGTAGTAAATAAGGATATTGATTTTAGTAAAAAATACTTGAAAAAGTATTTAGAAAAAGTGAGTAACCCAGAAAAAATAGGATTTTCATATACAGATAAAGAAATAAATATCCCTTTTGAAAAATCAATAGCAGCACACAATAAAAATTTAGACAGTAAATTCAAAGTAGATGGATATGATATTCATATCACCATAAAACCCTATCACAATAGTGTTACAAAAGAAATATCAGGGCATGATTTTTATTTAGAAGTAGAAAAACAAGGGAAAAACATCTACTCTAAAAGAGTAACTATGTATAATAATTTAGCCAACGATATTAATTATGCCATAAGAAATTATGAATTTGAATTATATAACAACAATTAAACAGCACGAAGTGAGCCATGAGGGTGGGTTTCCTCCCTTGAGGGAGGAGCAAGGAGTGTGATTAGGAAAGTGAACTTTGCGTCTTAGCGTATTTGCGAAAAAAAAACCATAAATTAAAAAAATTAACTAACTTTACAAATTAAAACCTTACAACACAATGGAACAAGCCACCAAAACAGCAGTAAAAAGATACCAAATAGAACTTTTCTGGGAAGGATTAAGCGGAGATGACAGGAAAATTGGAAAATATGTACTTACTGAAAATGCACTAGAAAAACTAGAAGAACAATACAAGTATGTGTTGGCTATAGATGTGTGGGACGAAACCAACCAAAAACCAATTTCCTACACTAAATTAATTGATGAATTAACCAAAATCGGAAAAGAAAAAGGACTTTTTAAAAATGGTGGAGAAGTTTCTGTTGATGATATGCAAAACAACGAAATGTTTCAATGTTTTACATTGTTAGAAAACGAATTAAAAGAAAGCCCATTTGCTATTGAAGATAAAATAATAGATTCCGATAGAAATATAGTAGTTTATTTCCGTAAAGAGCCTTTCCAAAAGGTAGAAACCATTAAAGCACAACAATTTTTATCTAAATACACCAACCCAAATATAAAACCAGCTATTTGCAAGATATTTAGCCATTTTGAAGTGAAAGACAACAAAATAATAGCTCATGTAAAAGGTAGTATTTATAATAATGGCGGACAACTAAAACAAGCAAAACTATGGGAAGTATTAACTCAAGATAGTCCTACATCTCCCTATATTGTTAGAGCAGATGAATTAACTAAAACAGAATCACAAGATTTAGCAGCAAGGTTAGAAGCATCTAATAAATACCACAATGTAAGGTATGAAACATCATTGCCTTTTGCCAATGGTGGACAAACAGAAGTTTTTACGGTAAAAAAATTAGGAGATGATTATTATCCTTATGGATTATATTTAGGGGATGATTTAATGTCTGGGTTAGAAAATAATAATGAGAATTATGTGGAATCAAAGAAACAAGCTATTTTAAAAAAATTGAAACAGGAAAAAGAAGCTATTAAAACCTACTCCAACAAAGATTTTTCACTAAAAGAAGAAGTACTAATTAATATTGGAGTTCAACCAGGAAAAGGAGCAGGATCTTTTTGGGTAACTGCTGTAGTAACCGATATTCATCCGAATAGACTAACACTAAGCAGAACCACTCCTTTTGGAGAAAAAGAAGAAACAAATATTGCTAACAAATACCTTACTTCAGAATACATTATAAAACTACAAGATGCTGATTTTTTTGAACAAGGAGGTAAAATCCAAACCACAGCCAAAGGAGCAAGTGGCAGGTACCATATTTTAGGAGAAGCAGAAGTAAAATTAACTCCAGAAGAAAGAAAAAGGCTCGATGAATTACAAAAGAGAGAGGATGTGGATGAATTAACCAAGGCAGAAGAGGCGGAATACGATAATTTAGTATTGAAATATAGAAAAACAAAAGAATACAAACACTATAAGCATCACCAACCTGTTTTATATGCTTCAACAAACGATAAAACAGCTATTGCTTCAATAGTTAAATCAGCAGAAAAAGACTTAGAAGAATTAAGTGGAGTAAAACACCATGTATTTGTTACAGACACCGTAGAAGACAGACAAATTTATAATTATGCTAATGGTGGAGAAGTAATGGAAGGAGATAGGGTTACTATAACAACTTCATCTCTAGGAGAAAAATATAAAGGAATGAACGGAGTTATCACAGATAGAAAATTATTAAATAATAAATATTCAATTAAGTTAGAAGACGGAATGGAAATGGCTTTTGATAGAGATGAATTTAAGCATAATTCTATAAATCCAAGATACGCACAAGGCGGACAACTCGCAACCACCGAAGAAAACATTAAAAAACTACAAAAAGCCTTAGATAATAAATATATACCTGCCGAATTAAAAACAAGTATTAGCAGCAAAATAGAAGAACTAAAAGAGCAACTAAAAAAAGAAACGGAACCAATACCTACTGCTCCAAAAAAAGAAGAAATTACGATAAAGGATTTGCAAGCCCGTTTAACCATTACTAAAAAAATGGCAGCCAAAAAACCCGAACTAAAAGCTAGGGTTAGAATTATTGAAAAAATGATTGCTAAAATGAAGGAAAATAAACCTTCTAAAGAAGAAATAGACAAATTTGTAGAATATGTAGCATCATTTTATGGTAAAAAAGACGGTCTTTATAAAAAAGATTACAATGGAGGTTTTACCAATGAAGAAATAAGAATAGCAGCAGAAAAATACATTAACGACCCTAAAACCAATTGGGGTGGTGGAGATAGTGTGGATAGAGAATTAATGAGAGATTTGTATTTAGCACCATTAGTTGATTTGAATATAGACAATATTAGTGACGAATTAAAAGAGAAATCGGGGAAATATAAAACAATACATCAAAATGATTTAAAAAAAGGAGAGAAGTATATTAATACCAATACTGGTGATATAATGACCTTTGATAGAATTGAAGATGGATCTGTAATAGATTCAGATGGAGTATATCATGCAGCCGAAAAATATTATGAAGTTAAAAAACTATTTAGTGTTAATCCGTCTGCTATAGGTAAAGTAAAATACAGTATAAGTACGTATGATGGAGGAACACACAAAGATGGATCCCCTTTTATTGGAATATCAACTTATAAAACAAAAGAAGATTTAACAAAAGGAATTAAAAACTATAAAGATGAAGGTTTTACTGAAGTGGATAGTGTTTTTAATGAATTGCATGACAAAAAATTTCAACAAGGAGGAGAAGTAGAAAATGAGCATACATTTACCTATATGATGTTAAGTAGGCTACAAATGGATAATGATTATTTTTTAGGAGCAGCCAATGGATATGAAAAAGTTTTATGGGCAGGAAATGTGGATGATCAAATAGCCGAAATGAAAAAACTATGGAACAGTCTGCCCAAAGATGGCAAACCAGAATGGCTATCCATGCAAGAAATAGTGGATTACGAACGTAAAATGAAGAATTTTAAGAAAAAAGATGTGCCACAACTAGAACAAGGAGGAATTATAGGTAAGAAATTTAAAAATGAAGAGGATGTTTTATTTATAGGTTATGGAAGTGCTGATATATATGAAGGTAAATTAAAACTATTTAAAGGAACTTGGTACTTATTACAAAATGATTTAAAGCCTAAATCAAATCTTTTTTCAGATGATGAAAGAGAAGGCTTTAAGTATGCTTCATATATTGGTGAATCGGTAAGAGATAGCTATAAACAAGGAATTATAATACAAAAAAAAGAAACCTCTAAACTTAAAAATGGTGGAACTATACAAGACAATGAATTTAAAGTAGGAAATGTAGTAGCTAACACTAAACACAAAACCATAGGAATAGTGAGAGATGTTTTTTCTGATGGAGGAGGAGATGTAAGAACAGATGCAGATGGGGTGGTAAATATTAGTGATTTAGAACGATATGATATATTCAAACATAAAGACTACACCATTGCTCCTAGCACAAAAAAAGAAATAGAAAATGCTGTTTCCAGAAGAAAGATATGGGGTGTAGAAGTTAGAAAAACAGAAAACTCGCCTTACGAAGAAATAGCCTCTGATTTAACCAAAGAAGAAGCCTATAAATTAGAAGAAGAATTAAAAGATAGTGGAAAATATTACTACGTAAAAGCAGAAGTTCCTTTGCCTTTTAAAAATGTCGGAGAAATTAGTGTTGATAAAACAGTAGTAATTACCGGAGGAAACCCAAAATATGTTGGTAAAAAAGCAATTGTAAGAGCTGTTTATCCAAATAAGGTAAGTGTAGAAATACCAGGAACACCATTTGCTTCTTTTGTTGATAACGGAAAAACCTTTTACAACAATACCTTAATGGATAAAAAACACGTTTCTCTTAAAAATGGCGGAGAAATACCGTATAAAATAGGAGATAAAGTATGGGCATGGTTTGATAATGTAGCATATCAAGCAGAAATAATAGATTACCATGTGAAAGATAATTTGTATAAAGTTAGATTAGAGACAAATGCAGAAGAATGGGTGAATCCATCACAAATTGAGCATAAAGACACTATGAAAAATGGTGGTGAAGTACAAAAAGGCTTATTAAGAAAAACTTGGGACAATGAAAACGATAGATTTATCTATGACACAAGAATAGAACTCTTAAAACAAGTAGGATTTACCACCAAAAAAGGATTGCCGGATAATCAAGCTAAAAGAGCAGCAGAATTAGAATTTGATAAATTGCCTTTAAATGTTAAATATCCATTAATGGAACATTTTAATAAAGGAAAATTGGTTTTAAAACAAGGCGGAGAAATAAAAAAAATAGACTTCAAAACAATGGATTATGAAAAATTAGTAGGAGATGAATCTGCAAATTATCCCTATTATAGTGTAAAAAATGCAGATACCCAAGATATTTTTGAAGAAAAAACAGAACAAAAAGTAGCTACATGGTACATGCAAGAACAAGAACTAAAAATAAACCCAAAAGCACCTAAAGAACAAAAACAACAACTAATCAATTGGCTAAAACAAAACAGCTATATCAGGAATTAACTTTGCGTCTTTGCGAGAACCAATAACCAATAACCAATGACCAATAACTAATAACCACTAACTATTAACTAATAACTATGTAAACATGAGAAAGTCAACAACAATACTAAAAGAACTAGAAGAAAACAAAGAATTAATTAAAGCAAAGGGCTTATTAGAAGATGAAAAAGAATTTTTCTTAGATGAAATAAAAGACCTTGAGGCAGAGCTAAAAAAAGCCTTAGAAGCAGAAAAAACAACCAAAAAAACTGCTGCACCTAAAAAAAGGGCAACAGTTAAAAAGAAAACAGCAACAAGGAAAAAAGCCACCACTCCAAAAGCACCAGCCAAACCAAAAGAGAAAAAATTTGTAATGGTAGATGATAAAAAAGTGTTTGAGGACGATCCTAAATTCTGCGAAATTATTATAGACCAATGGAAAGCCAGAAAAGAAGCCATTAAAAAAGCTGCTGGTAAA
>Ga0210037_1000484_pt1 | contig 29402 bp, 26 predicted proteins | sample CryGey08umfilter_3_FD_185451 | JGI IMG/M metagenome (GOLD analysis project Ga0210037, IMG submission 185451) | Groundwater microbial communities from aquifer in Utah, USA - Crystal Geyser 4/9/14 0.8 um filter (SPAdes) (version 3) | ecosystem: Environmental > Aquatic > Deep subsurface >...
TCAAACAAACGCACCAATATCAAACTTTCCGATTTTTGCCCGACCGATTCGGTCGCGCGAAGCGCGGCAGAGAACGGAAACACTGGCTCGCCGCGCACAGCGCAGCTCGCCAAGCGCAGGTTCGAAATCCCTTGCGATTTTAAGTATTTGCTTTGCCCAATTAAAAACTAACAACATAAATTTATGAACAACAAATTTTTCCTATACGCCCGCAAATCAACGGATGTTGAAGATAAACAAGTTTTATCTATTGAAGCCCAAATCGCAGAATTGCGTGCCTTTGCCAAACAAAACAATCTCAACATTATTGAGGAGTTAGTGGAGAAACAATCAGCCAAAATTCCGGGCCGTCCTATTTTTAACGAAATGATAAAACGCATTGAAAAAAACGAGGCGGACGGAATTTTGGCTTGGCATCCCGACAGATTGGCGCGCAATTCTGTGGACGGCGGACAAATAATCTATCTCGTTGATTGCGGGCGTATTGCGGCGTTGAAATTCCCTCAATTCTGGTTTGAACCAACGCCGCAGGGAAAATTTATGTTGAATATCGCCTTTGGGCAAAGCAAATACTATGTGGATTCTCTTTCCGAAAATACCAAGCGTGGTTTGCGCCAAAAAGTCCGTAGAGGCGAATATCCGAGCGTTGCGCCTATTGGATATATAAACGATGTGAGAAATAAAAGTATTATTGTTGATAGAAAAAAAGCAAAAGTTATTAAAGCGGCGTTTGAGTATTACGCCACCGGCAACGCTCGGCTTGAAGATGTAAGCGACTTTTTGGCGCAACGCGGGATTATGTCCCGTGGCGGAAAGAGAATCCACAAGACGAGGGCGACTTTTATCCTTTCCAACCCATTCTATACGGGATTATTTCGCTATTCCAAAGAATTGCACGAAGGAAAGCATGAGCCAATCATCGCAAAGAAAATTTTTGATAAAGTCCAAGAAGTTTTGAAGCAGAGAGGAAGGCCGCACCACAAAACCAAGTATGAACCGCAAGATTTTTGCGGACTAATGAAATGCGGCACTTGTGGAATGTCCATAACTGGCGAATACAGGGTTAAAAAACAGAAAAATGGAAATGTCCACGACTATATTTACTATCACTGCACGAAAAAGAATAAGTCAATTAAATGTCCCGAACCCTGTATTCGCCAAGAGGAACTGGACAAACAAATTTCCTCTCTGCTTCAAAAATTTTCTTTGCGTTCGGATTGGGCGGAAAAACTTTCAGCAATGGCAGAAAAAGACAAGGCGGTATCCGCCCAATCCGTTTCTGCTTTTGTTCTTGAATCTCAAAATCAAATCCGCGCCATAAATCAAAAACTTCAGCGACTTCTGGACGGCTATTTAGAGCAAGATATTGAGCGAGAGACATACCGCGAACAAAAAACAAAACTTCTCATGGAAAAGAAGTCGCTGGACGAGAAAATGGCGCGAATTGAACAAAAGCAGAATGATTGGCTCGAACCGATGAAAGAATGGATAAAAGTCGCTTCAAACCTCGTCAAAATCGCAAGGGATAGCAACCTTTTAGAGAAAAAGGTTGCTGCCAAAGAAATCTTTGGCTCGAATCTGCGCTTGGCGAGCTGCGCTGTGCGCGGCGAGCCAGTGTTTCCGTTCTCTGCCGCGCTTCGCGCGACCGAATCGGTCGGGCAAAAATCGGAAAGTTTGATATTGGTGGGCGGTACAGGACTCGAACCTGTGACCTCTGCAATGTCAATGCAACGCTCTAGCCAGCTGAGCTAACCGCCCATTTCTCTCATTGGATTATACACGGCAATGCTGAATTTTGGAAATATAAAAACGGCCGTTTCCTCATACGGCCGCTCAATCACGAGTTGGGATAAAATTCCCGTATCAAACAATACGCCTGCTGAAGCTTCCAGAAGCTCGGCGGATCGGTTTCACTCGACGGGAGTTCGAGGAGACTCGTAACCTTCCTGATATTTTGTCTGATCAAAACCGCTTGATCAACAAATATCTTCCGTACTTCCCATGTCATCCTCGTTTCCCTATATGCGTCCATTTCTACAAACGTGGCGGAAAACACCGCGAAAGCAAGCGCCTTCGGTCCACTACCTCCCGAACCGCATATCTCGTTCCATAGCGCTTGGAGTGCTTCTGTATCGTGCTCAACCGCATGCAACTTCTCAAGATACCCGAGAAATCGCCGATTCTGCTCGATAAAATACATCATCTCGGGCGCCTTTGAAGACTTGGTTAGTATAATATTTCCTGCATTTACACTACAGAAGGAGCTCCCCGGTGTCAATGAGTTCCCTGATTTCGGCAAAAAAATGACCAAAACCAAAAAAATCCGTCACGATTGCTTAACGCCACCGTGACGGATTTTTGGGTGAATCAGATTTTATCCACCCGCTTCACGCTTGCAACCGCAATGCCGAGCATATACGGCACATGGTTGCCTATGGTTTTGATCGGCTCGATAATCTCCTCCGGCAGACGCCGCGATAATCGCCGACCATCAATGAGACTTTTCCGCGAGATCCGACTAACCGGACCCGCGAAACTTTCAGGGTGGCTATACGTCTTCCAGAAATAAACAAAATCGCTCATCCACGATGTCTTTCGAGAGGGCGTTGATGAGTGTTCGCGAGGAAGAAAACTTCTCATAAGCGACGCGAGAAGCGTACTGTTGATAATGTTCCCATTTTCAGGAACAAAATGCCACAAAGCATCCCAGAGATGGAATGCCATTTCATTCCGCCAGTGAAAATTGGGTTCCTTTGGTGGGACGATATTCATTCTCGCGGCGGTAGCCACGATCGCTCCAACAATAGAGAACGCAACCCACTCCCCATCAACCGGACACACGTTCTCGCCGATTCCTTCGACGATAAGCGCCGCTCGGCAGGAAGCATCAAAAGATGAATCCCGCCCCTCCTCAAACCAGAATTTTTCCAAATACCCCCTGTGCCGCAAGGACACCGACCTCGCGGACAATTCGTACTCCCCTATCATGGCTTCCATACGGTACCCTCCTTTACTAAAAGAGAAAAAGGAACAACCTATCCCGAGCAAATCTAACATGAAACACGGCATGGTGCAAGGTCGTGATGAAGAGGTGGTGAAGAGTGCATACGCATTCAATTCATTTGTTTCGCGATCTAATCGCATTTAAAAACTTCTTCGTCAGAAAGACCAAGTTTCTGAATGTGATGACCCTACCGGGAATCGAACCCGGGTTTCGGCCGTGAAAGGGCCGCGTCCTAGCCGCTAGACGATAGGGCCGTTTGTAAGCGCACATACTGTCAATTCGCACGGTTACGCCAAGCACTATAGCATTTTTTTTGAAAAAATCAAAAAAAATGCTATAGTGCGACAATACTCTGGAGAGGTGGCTGAGTGGTCGAAGGCACCGCACTCGAAATGCGGCGTGCGGGAAACTGCACCGTGGGTTCAAATCCCACCCTCTCCGCCAATTTTCACTTTTTGTGAAATCATAAGAAGTTGCCTCGGCGCGTTGCGCCTCGGCCTTAGTTTCTGTATACTTTTATCAAGATCCTCTAATTTGAGCCGTTTTTTTGGTTCAAAGTTCCGGGCATCGTCCCCGCCTCTGGTTCGCCGAAGCGAACCTACGGCGTGACGCAGTCCGCCACGGTTTGCGAAGGCGACAAGAAAAATTTATGCATTATGTTTATAGTTTAAAATGCAAAGATGGATATTATGTCGACTGTACTGACAATATTATTGATCGTTTAGATAGGCATACAAAAGGTAATGTGCCTGCAACAGCGAATCGCTTGCCGGTAACATTAGAGTTCTACTTTGCAACCGAAGATAAATACAAAGCATTTGAATTTGAGAAGTATCTTAAATCAGGATCAGGTCGAGCATTTATAAATAAACATTTTGTTAAAATAGGTTAACCCTTATTAATAAAGTACTAAAGCCAAACTTTTTAACGCCTTCTCTTTTTAATAAAATGATAAATAGTAAATGCAAAAACTACAACCAATATAAGCAAGAGTGACGGAAATAATATTTTATTGATATTGGTTTGTTGCCAACTATTGCCACACAACAATCTTTCATAAAAATTTTCTACTCCTATTAAACAATCGCTTTTATAATCTATCCCATAGTTTTTTGTTAAAAAGTTTATAATTTCAGCCAACGCGTTCTTATACGAAGTATTTTTATAATCATAATGTTAGCCAAATACTAAAACTTTGTCCGAATTCTCAACCATTTTGAGCAAGTCAGACATGGTGGAAATAGGGCAAATTTTGCTTTTTTCCTTGCCTCGTACCTTGAGGCAACTGCCACAAGCGTAGATCTCACCCTTCAAATCTTTGAATTCCGACACTTTTGCCGAAACGTCAAAATCTTTACTGTCGGGGATGGTATCAAGCTCCGACCCTTCACTCATCAAAAAGATTTCAACTTGATGATTAGCTCTGAGCGCGGTAATCCCGAGGCGGAATGCATTCCACGCATGCTCCGGTTTATTGGATTGTAGAATTATGCCGAGTTGCATAAACGCATTACATACTAAATACTGATCTTTTACCTTTTACATGGACTGCACAGTAAAATTAAACATCCCCATACTGCAGATTCCTTGCATTTCGTCTCCTTTTTTAAGTGTTCCCAAATCAATCACTTCTTCACCTGTCGGCTGGAGAATCTTCTGAAAGCCAACTTCTCTAATTACCAGAGATGCCGAGCAATCATAAGTGCCGCTTGTTTTTACTATGAGTTTTGTTGGTATATCGGGTTGTACTACCGAAGTGCGTGGTGAATACCCACCCCGTGCCATCACCGTGACGTATTGGATGCCATCACGAATTTCGACATTTTGTGATTGTGGAATTTCTCCGCCAACACTTTCTGATGAAGCAGATTCGTCAAATACAAAGTAGAGTGTTCCGCCAACAATCGCGAGGCTGATAATAATTGAAATGATTGTATTCTTTTGCATGGATGTTAGCTAGTAAATTATATATTAAATAATGGATTGATAACGCCGAGTCCCGCAAGTCCCGCGAGCAGGGCAAAAATGCCGAGCCCGATAACTACGATTCCCGCTGATTTGAAAAAAAGCGGTGCATGTTTTGATTGAGCAAATGACGCAGGGCCAAATGACAACAGCGCGAGCATTGGTAATGTGCCTAGAGCAAATGCTGTCATGATCGTAAGTCCCGAGAAAAACGAACCGCTTGAAAGCGCGACGACCTGCATCGCTTGAGTAAATCCGCAAGGTAGGAAAAATGTACCCACTCCAACCAAGAATGGCGCTATTGTCTTATGCTCAATCTTGCGGAAGAAACTAAAAACTCTTGAAGGTAGAGAGATAATATTTCTCTCAAACACTCCTACAAGGTTAAACCCGAGTAAAATCATCACGACTGATGCAATAATTCCGAGCATCGCGGTAATGGTAAAATTTATACCAATCGCACTCCCGATGGCGCCGAGAACACCACCAAGTATTGCAAAACTAACTAGTCTTCCGCCATGGAAAAGCATCATCGGTTTTACATCACTTATTTTGTCTTGAGATACTGTTGCGGAAAGAGAGAGTACAAGCCCGCCAACAATCGCGAGACAGCTTGAGACGGACGCGACGAGACCAATGATAAAACTGGTGACTGGTGTTATTGTTCCGCCTAAACCAAAGTTCAGTATCCCTGATTTTTGTACGATGAAGAACAAGGCGAGGAACGCCAGACCAATCGGCAATGCTTGCCAAATAACTCCATTATCTCTTCGCACCTTCGCCTTTTTCTCTAGAGAAAACGTATAACCATTATGTTTTACTTTTTCGCTCAAGATTCTTGCGAGTTCGTCGTTGCTATCAGTTAGTTCTGTATCAAATGACACAGTTTTTTCTTTCAAATCTACATTGGTATTTTTAATTCCCATCTGCTCATTCAAAACATCTTCAATAAGAATTTTGCACGATGCACAATGTGTACCACTGACGTGAAGTGTTATTGTTTTCATAGTTTTTTTGCCTTAATTCGTAATGAATTTGACACGACCGATACTGACGACATCGCCATCGCGAACCCCGCAAAGACTGGTGAGAGAAGCCAGCCCAATATCGGGTAGAACAATCCTCCCGCAAGCGGAATACCGACAACGTTATAGATAAATGCCCAGAATAGATTTTGCTTAATTCCTAGCATCGTCATTTTAGAAAGCTTGACCGCCTTGGTGAGTTTGGCAATATCGCCGCCAAGAAGCGTAATCCCTGCTGAATCAATCGCTACGTCTGTACCCGTACCCATAGCAATACCAACATCAGCCTGGGCGAGCGCGGGCGCATCGTTCACGCCATCGCCCGCCATGGCGACGACATTGCCCTTACTTTGCAATTCTTTAACGATACGCAATTTATCCTCCGGCATTACTTCCGCAATAACTTCGTCAATGCCAACCAAACCACCAATATATTCACCAGTATTTTTATTATCGCCAGTGAGCATTATCACTTTTTTACCGAGTTTGTGCAGTGATGCAACTGTTTCCCTCGCTTCGTCTTTGACCTGATCGGCAACATAGACAATCGCGAGTACGTTTTTTGTATCAGTAAGAATCACAGGAGTTTTACCTTGCCTTGTCTCCTCATCAATATGTTTCGCGTCGAAACTGATATTAAAATCAACAAGAATTTTTGTGTTACCTGCAAAATATTTTTGATTTGCAACTATCCCTTGCAATCCCTTTCCTCTTATATTTTCAAACTGCTCAATATTTTTCAATACAATGTTTTTTTCTTTTGCATAGGTAACAATAGCGTGAGCGATAGGATGTTCCGATCTTGATTCAAGTGTCGCCAGAATTGAAAGTATTTCATCATTAGTTTTGTCACTTTTGTTTTCAATCTTACTAAGCTCCGGTTTCCCATTGGTGATGGTTCCCGTCTTATCAACCACTATCACACCCGCCTTATGCAGTGTTTCTAGGGTAGCGGCGTCTTTGATGAGAATACCGTTTTGCGCACCTTTACCAACTCCAACGATAATCGCCGTTGGTGTTGCGAGTCCTAGCGCGCATGGACAAGCAATAACAAGGATACCAACAAACGAAGTGAGGGCAAACCCTAGTGCTTGTGCAAATCCAAAGACAGGAATACCAAAGTAAAGCCACGCACCAAATGTAAGTGTGGCAAGTACAAGCACTACAGGGACAAAAATAGAAGAAATTTTATCCGCAAGTGCCTGAATCGGCGCTTTGCTTCCTTGCGCTTCCTCTACCATTTTTATGATATGCGATAGTAACGTTTCCGAACCAATCTTGGTCGCTTTGAAATTAAATGTTCCCGAGGTATTGATAGTTCCCGCAACTATTTGCGCATTAAGACTCTTTTCAACTGGAATCGGCTCACCAGTGAGCATTGACTCATCAACAAATGATGAGCCGGAAACGACAACACCATCAACCGGAATTTTTTGCCCTGGCTTTACTATGACAATATCGCCCAAAACTACTTGGTCAATTGCAATCTCTATTTCTTTTGCGTTGCGCACAACAAGCGCAGTTTTTGCTTGAAGTCCAAGCAATTTTTCAATTGCATCGCCAGTTTTTATTTTTGACTTAGCTTCTAGATATTTTCCAAGCGCAATAAATGTAATTACGACGATGGTGACATCATAGTAGGTATATTCGACATTCACATATGGCGCGAGAATTTTGTCAAAAGCGGAAATGATGAAGCTGTACAAAAATGCCACAGAAGTACCGAGACCGATCAAAGTGTCCATGTTTGCCTTGCCGTATCGGAAAAAACGATATACCCCAACAACGTACGGCTTACCAATCGTGGCAAAAATAAATGTGGCAAAAATAGGGAGAAGGTGATGAAAGAATTCGTAGATTGTTTCGGGCATTGCGGGTACGATGCTGTACTTTCCAAAAATTTCCCATGCCATAATGAGAATACCGATGCCCGCAAGCGGAAGTGCAAAAAATACAGAGGAGCGCATTTCCGATACTTCTTTTAATTTTTCCTGTTTTGATTGATTGATGCCAGTATGCTCTTTGTGCATATCGGACATTTCCATTTCGAGGACATATCCAAGTGGCTCTAGTTTTTTATTAAAAACATCGTGAGAAGCAAGTCTTTCATCGTATGAAATTTTTGCTTTCTCGGTTCCATTGTTCACTGATACGTCCGAAACACCATCAATTTTTTTGACAGTACGCTCGATAATGCTCGCGCATGAGGCACAGTGCATTCCTTTAACTTTGTAAACTTGTGTAGTACTCATATTAGTTTGATAAATTGTAGATTTTAAGAAGTTCTTTGATGGCACCGTCTTTATTTTCTTTCATGCGCTCAAACGCACAAGTGTCGAGGTGCCCTGCCAGAAGTTCCTTTTTAACTGTTTTTAAAAGTCCAACCGCACTGTCTGCTTGCTGAATTATTTCGGGACAATACTTGTCTTCCTCAATCATTTTGATGACCTTTTCCAAAGTGCCACGCGCTTGTTTCGCAAGCTTCAGTGACTTATCTTTTTTTGTTGATAATTTCTTGCTTTGCATAAAGATGTATCTGTTATACTAACCTAGTACCTAGGTACAAGGTAGTGTACCATATTACTTAATCTTAACGCAAGCGCTCGAATGACCTCACGAAAAATCTAACGACGGCAAGTATCATTGCCCCATGGAAAATACAAATTGAGAGAAAACAGAGGAAAATAGGGATACGTACAATATTTTTCATTCTAACGGCGACTCGATTGATTTGGTAACATGAAAATATTGTCCCATGTTTTCTGGGATTTTATTGTACTGATCCCCATTTTCTTCACTTGTCCGAGTTTATTGGACACTCGGTGTCCAATAAAGTTTACTCTCAACTTTTCTCTAACAATCGTTGTTGAACCTTCTCGTTGCGCTCGTTCACTGCGCACTCTTTCACTCGCACAGAACCACCCAAAGGGATATCACCGATAGTCTGTTTCAATATTTCGCCGATCCCGTTCGGTTTGAGTGCCGTCAACCAGATTGGCGAGTTTTTTATTTCTTTAACATTAACGCCGAAAAACGCTTCATTTTGTTCCAAACGATCACCACACCTCTGTCCTGCCGCTTCAATATCCCTCCGTGCGATAGCCGCAAAATCATTCAGAGTATTAGCATAGTGGAAGGAGTATCCTTCCAGTTTCTCGAACATCTGTAGCATCTTTTTTCTCTCCATATATTCTCGTTTCAAAAAAACAACGAAAGACGAGCCATCGAATTCATACATTTCGAGTTCGCGCGCGATGTTTGGCGGTATCGATTCAGACGGCGTTGCTTGATCAAGAACACGACCAATCGAATCAATGCTGATCCCCGTAAGCGCGATCCCCACCAAATGTTCGATGAAATCAGGATGTCCACTATCCATCAGTTTGCCAAATCGAGCCGGCGCAAGAGCGATATCAAGAGCGATATCTATACGACCCTCCCGTGCTTCAACGTATGACCTCAGTGCAACAGCTTTTGCCATAGCCCGAAAACCTTCCAAACTGCATAAGATCGTAGCAGGACCATATTCGTTCACTGAAGACGGGCACTGGTACCCCGATTTTTGTGATGCTCCAATAAAAGCATCGATAATTCCAGCAAGGGCGTTGAGGTGAGGCGCTACTTCATCGATGCCAATACTTTTCCCTTGCTCAAGTGCTCGATAATATTCATCCGTTTCTATAAGGGCATCGCGCAGAGGCAAAGGCAGTTCATCAATTACTGGAAGCGCGTAGTAAGCATTGTCGAACTCGGACAATATTTCCATGTTCGGGAGAAGTATATCCGAATCGTAAACGCCAAGGTCGTCGGTGTATATCGGCGTGAGAATGGAAAACATCACGACAGGGGCAAACACCAAGAGCAATGGAATTTGTATCCATAATTTTCGCGCCGGACCGGAAAATTCTTTTCTGTATGCCCACGCGCCACAAGCTATGGTTAACGTAAGAGCCAGGCCAATGACAAGGCCGAGAAATTCCCCGGCCGAGATGTAATATTTGGTGATAAAGACACGTACGCTTGCAACACTTGAACCGATGGTAAAAAACAGGATGACTGGAAGAACCCAACGTTTTAACCTGAATACGCCGATGCTATATATGATTCCTAAAATAAGGATCGACACGGTAAAAAAAAATAAAGATGGGAATGATCAAGCTAAATGATAGCTGAAAAAACGAAAAAATCTCAGAAAAATCTTCAGAAAAATCTTTTACGCGCAACAGTATGCCGGATAACCTTGTTGCGAGATAGAAAAAGATAAACAAAAGTATTACTGCGTATGTTTTGAGGAGAAACCGGAGCCATTTCGGCATAGTATTCTTGTTGATGACCGATCCCGAATTCGCATCATGCCCTTGGAATTTCATACATCAATTTTATCAATAAACCAAGCCGTTTGTCCACCGCGCCCTGTATACAGTTAACCATATGAGGCGACAAAAGGTAACTAAACAAGCCATCAATAACTGTAAAGGTCTACAGTTTAGGTCGGACCTTTACAGTTAGTTTGTACAGCTTTGCGGAGCGTGTGATATTTTACCGAATAAGGTTAGGATCAAACATCTATTGTCGCTTTCTTGGCGTTTGCTTGTATAAAAAGTTTACGCGACATAACATCGACACCCATGAGCACATCAAACGCCCGATTCGCGTCTTGCGCGTCGTTGATAGTCACTTTTTTCAACACGCGCGACAGCGGATTCATGGTTGTTTCCCATAATTCTTCCGGGTTCATTTCCCCAAGACCTTTATAGCGCTGAATGGAAATTTTTTGTTTTTTTGTTTTTGTTGTCTCGATTTCCTCCCCTTCTTCGTTCAAATCCTCTTCCGTCTGTTCATTTTCTTCGGTAACGCTTTCATCGGTCAGCACTGCTTCTTCCAGGGCAACCGCGTCTTTTCCGAGAACTTTTATTTTATCTTCTTCACTGTAAACATACGTCACTTCTTTCCCTTTCTTTATCTTATACAAAGGCGGCATCGCAATGAATACATTTCCTGCCTCGACTACCGGCTTGAGATATCGATAGAAAAGCGTCAACAAGAGTGTCCGAATGTGGGCGCCATCAACATCGGCATCAGTCGCGATGATGATTTTCCCGTAACGAAGTTTGCTGATGTCAAACGTGTCCCCCACCGCCGTTCCGATTGCGATAATGAGTTCGCGAACCCCGCGCGCGGTGACAACCTTGTCGAGACGTGATTTTTCCGAATTGAGAATCTTTCCCCAAAGCGGAAGGATCGCTTGCGTTCTTCGGTCACGCCCCATCTTTGCCGAACCGCCCGCGGAATCTCCTTCAACAACAAAGAGTTCCGCCTCGTCTTTTTTTGATGTCTGGCAATCCGCAAGCTTCCCCGGCAATGTGACGCCTTCAAGCGCTCCCTTGCGCAAGACGCTGTCTTTTGCCGCTTTTGCCGCTTTACGGGCACGGAATGCAAGAATGACCTTGTTTATGATGCTCCGTGCGTCATCGGGGTGTTCCTCCAAAAAGTTTAAAAATCCTTCACCGAACACTTTTTCAACAGCCCCGCGCGCTTCAACGCTTCCAAGCTTCCCCTTTGTCTGACCTTCAAACTGGATTTCTTTCAACTTCACCGAGATCACGGCGGTAATCCCCTCGCGCACGTCATCCGCTGTCAGATTCTCATCGGCATCTTTGAGGAAATTATTCTTCCGCGCGTAGTCGTTCAATTTGCGGGTGAGTGCCGTGCGAAATCCGGTCACATGCATCCCTCCTTCGGCGTTATAAGTGTTATTCGCAAAGGCAAAATCGCGCGCGGAAATATCATCGGCATATTGCACAGCAATCTCGACGAAAACACCATCAATCTCCTTTTCAACATAAAACACGTTCTTGTGAACTGGTTTTAGCCCTCGATTATAGAATTTTACAAGCGACACAAGACCCCCTTCAAAATAGTATGATTCCGATGGAATATCAATGCCGAGATTGGTAAGATAGGTGGTTCCATTGTCGCCAGCGACTCGCATCAATGTTTTTTCTTCCTTGCACTCGCGCGCGTCGATCACTGTTATCCACATACCGCGGACAAGATATGCCTGTTGCCTCAAATGACTGGTGGTCTCTTTCCAATTGTATTTTATTTCCTGAAATATTTCGGGATCAGCGTCGAACGTGACGATCGTTCCGCTGAAGTCGGTTTTTCCAACCTTCTTAACGTTCGCTTTCTTTTTCCCTTTGTTGTATTCTTGCACATAGTATCCACCGTCCTTGTGAACCTCGACTTTCATGTATGAAGAGAGCGCGTTGACAACGGAAGCGCCGACACCATGAAGTCCTCCTGTCGCTTTTGCATATCCGTCGCCGCCGAATTTACCTCCGGCGTGGAGCGTTGTCATGACGGTCTCAAGAGCCGAAACTTTTGTCTTCTTGTGCACGTCAACCGGAATACCTCTTCCGTTGTCAACCACCCGCACCCGATTTTCCGGCAAGAACGCGACTTCAATATGATCGGCAAACCCGCCCATCGCTTCATCGCGGCCGTTATCAAATATCTCCCACACCAAATGATGCAGCCCTTCAACGCCGGTTGATCCGATATACATACCAGGACGTTTTCGCACCGGCTCAAGTCCTTCAAGAACCTGAATATCGTCCGCCTGATAATGATGTCCATTTGTCGCCTTTTTTGCCATAGTTTTATTAAAAAACAATATTATTACCCGTTCTGATACGGGCATCAAGGAGATAATGATAGCAAAAAAACGGCAATAATGGAAGCAACTGCGCTCATGATTAAAGATTAGGGCGTAGAGTACCGGGAAAAACGATATGATCGACCAGAAACGTTGCAAATATTGAATATTTTGAAATACCATCGGATCGAATGGCCGTTTTGCAAAGTCGGTTATTACAGTTTTCTTTCCTGACTATCGTATCAATCTCACGCACGATAACATTCATCCATTTGCCCGGTATCGCTTACGAAGATAGCCATCTTGCGCCAATGTTTTTTGAATGTCTCTCTATCAACATACGCATACATGCCGGAGGCGGAATCGTTTGAATTCGGTTCGTGATAATAAAAACCGTTTACCGTTTCTTCTTCTTTACCTGCATTAACACCCGTCAACACGACAATGTGGTGCCCCCCGCCGCTCTTAAAACCGCCGTGAATAGAAACGATGACAGGCATACCGCTCTCAAGAACCCGAGTAATCTTTTTTATTCCACTTTCTGCAAGTTCATGTTCTCGTTCATTGACGCGCCCGGTCCTTTTTGACGGATCGATAGTCATGCTTTTGAACTCTTGCCGATACGCGTTGAGTCCGTGATTTCTCGCGAGAATGACAAGGCCATCATGTATCCAGCCGTGCTCTCCATACCCGCCAATGACAACGCCCTCGTCGATAAGGTCGTCTATCGAAACGGCATTCTTTGGCGCGTAAAAATCAAGCGTCATTTTTATAGCGGTCACCCCGCATGCGCGACTGCGCCACTCCTCTCTTTCCACGTCACGTTGTTGAGAAAAATACGGTACACCAAGTTTCATACGATTATCGCACCACCCAGCCATCATTACTCTCAATGGCGTTTACTATGCCGCCCATAATGACGTTGACTTCGACATCGGTAAGCGTTTTCTCACGCGACTGAAAAACCATGCGAAACGCGTACGAGATTCGTTCAACGACACCATCTGTGTCCTTTTTCTCGTAAGTGTCGAATATCCTCGGTTCCCCGGCGAGAAGCTTCCCCGCGTGCTCCCGAATAAGTTTCGCCACCGCGTCGGCCCGAATATCGGGTGACACAAAGACGGCGATGTCGCGTGTGATGAACGGATACGGAGACAGCGGCGCAAATTGACCAATGGACGTTCCCGTGGCAAGCACATCGCCGTAGGCATTCGGGACGGGAAGTTCTTTGACCAGCTTTTCAAAATTGATCTCAACTATCGCTCCATTTTTTTCGAACGCTTCCGCCGTAGGTTTAATAAATATCCCGAGCTCGTCGGAGAGAACGGCAATAGTGTCGGCCAACACGCGCTTTTGATTCTTAGCGATCTCTTTTTTATCGGTTCCGCGATATGACGCGCGTATCATTCTGCCAATACACAAACTTACATACTCCGCGCCCCCATGAAAAACAGCTCCGATCTCAAACACTTTCAGATCATCCGAACCAAGGAGATCGCCACGATGATCATTTGATTCAAGAGTCTCCCGCATGGCTGACAAAATGTCTTTTCTTAAATATGCCTTGTCGCTTGCAATCGGATTTACAAGCTCGACATCGCCGGCATCTTTAAACGAATAGGTGTATACCTCGGAAAATCCGCGGTCGACCAAAATATTCCTTACCTTGTTGGCATAAAAAAACACCGGATTGACAGTTGATTTACCCCCTTCATTCAATCGCGGAACACGCGCCGTGATGGCGCGATAGCCATAGATCCTGCCGATCTCTTCAATGAGATCCTCCTCAATCCGCAGATCAAGACGTTCGGGCGGAATGGCAACGACAAACCGCTCCTCCTCGCCCGACCGTGTCATGCGCCGAAAACCGGTTATGTTCTTGAATCGATCCGATGAATCAAGTGTCTCTATGACAATATTCCCCGTCTGGGCGGTAGCGTGAACGATTCTTCCATCACCGAGATAAAGTCCGCAGTGATCAACGCCTTTTTCCACCTTCGTCCCCGCGAGCCACGAAACTGATTCATAAAATATCTTTCCATCTCCCGTATTGGAGAAAACGACATCGCCGGGTAACAGATTATTTTCATTAACTGGCTCGCCGTAAACATATTGATCGACCGCCATGCGCGGGATCGAGAGTCCTCCTTGGACGAAAAGGTACGCAACAAACGACGAACAGTCGAACGACCGAGGCGCGTCGTAGGTGATGCTTGCTCCGTGTTTGTAAGGCGTTCCAGCGAATGTCAGGGCAAGCTCGCACGCACGCGCGATCGGATCAATAACCTCATACGAAAAACCAAGCCGCTTGAGGATCGTTTGAGTGGTCTCACGTGAAAGATCCGTTCCCAAGAGGGCATTCGCTCGCGCAAGCGAAAAACCCGTTTTGTATGCGCCCGGCCGCCGCGGATACACGTCGACAACCTCTCCGAGTGCGATATCGGGACCAGCGGCATATCGAACGATCATAGCGACGGCAAGCTCGACTGCTTCCCCCGCAAGCTCGGGTGTGACCTCGTTCTCAAACCGCTTTGAAGAATCGGTTTGGATACCGATCCGGCGCGCCGTGGCGCGTATGTTTGCCGGAGAAAAGTTGGCGGACTCGACAATAATAGTGGTCGTCCTCTTATCAATCTCCGCTTTTGCGCCTCCTTTAATCCCCGCGATCGCGAGCGGCGACGAGTCATCGGCAATCACCAAGACGCTTTCATCAAGCGCAATGTCTTTGCCGTCAAGCGTCGTTATGTATTCTCCCGTTCGTGCAAGACGAATCTTTATGGCATTACCATCAAGTTTGTCCGCGTCGAACGCGTGGAGCGGCTGACCCAATTCAAGCATGACATAATTTGTAATATCAACGATATTGTTGATTGAACGCCCTCCGATCGACTCAAGCCGTTCTCGAAGCCAATCCGGCGATGGGCCGACGCGCACGCCCTCGATACGCCGTCCGATATATCGCCTGCAGAGTTTCTCGTCGGCAACGTCGATCTCCGGCTTCTTTTCCGTTGTTCGCGCCTTGTTCGTTAATGTCTGAGTGGCGCGATCATGATCAACAGGGACATCAGTCACCGCCCCGATCTCGCGCGCGATACCGCGATGCGAGAGGCAGTCATGCGCCCGATTGGGAAGCACGTCAACATCAAGAATAAAGTCATCGCCATTTCTGGAAACGCTTTCAACTTCAAACGTGTGCATGGTGAGAAGCTCCGCGACTTCTTGCGCGGACGGCAACTCTTTTGCAAAATGCGCGGCGAGCCAACGATAGGAAACAAGCATACTTGTTAAAATTGATTAACTACCCGTAAATCGCCCGAATACAAAAGTCTGATATCAGGAACGCCGTACTTGAGCATAATGAGACGATCAACACTAAGCCCAAACGCAAATCCACGCCACTTTCTCGGATCAATTTTGTGGATATTGAGAACATTTGGGTGCACCATGCCGGCGCCAAGTATCTCTATCCAGCCAGTCTGTTTGCACACGCCACACCCTTTCCCGGAACACTTAAAACACCCGATATCGATCTCAGCGCCCGGTTCCACGAACGGAAAGAAACTCGGACGCAATCTCATGGTGATGTCTTCGCCGAAAAAATCTTTGAGAAAAAAGAGGAGTGTTCCTTTCAGGTCGGCAAGGGAAATATTTTTATCCACGGCAAGTCCTTCTACCTGATAGAACTGTGCCTCATGTGTCGCGTCGGTCGCCTCGTGACGAAACACCTTTCCAGGAACAAGAATCCGAAACGGCGGATGGTTGTACTCCATGTGTCGCGCCTGGACCGCCGACGTGTGGGTGCGTAAGACAGTTTCAGTGACCCCTTTTATCCAAAATGTGTCCTGCATATCGCGTGCCGGGTGGTTTTTTGGGACATTGAGCGCGTCAAAATTGTAATATTCGGTCTCTTTTTCAGGGCCGAGTATGACTTCGAATCCAAGCGGCGCAATCGCACCGACAATGTGGCGAATAGTCAGCGTAAGCGGATGTAAGTGGCCGCTTGAAATTGGAATTGTTTGATCATTCATGCTCATCCGCTCAATTATACAGAAAAATAGCTCTGTATAAAAGGCCCGAAAAGGTCCGACCTTTACAAATTATAAAAATTGTAAAGGTCGGACCTTTTCTGATACCTTTTCTGATATTTTTTCACCACGAGCGAGGTATTATTTGATTAAAACTCTTCAAATTTCCCCTCGGTGCGGACACCGGTACCCTCGAGAATAAACTGGAGTCCGCTAGGATTGGACAAAGTGACAAGAACTGAAACATACCCGGAAGTGGCCGGGGTGAACGTGAACGTCGCGGTGACGCAGGAGTAGGGTCCGCCATCGGCAACGCAATAAGGTGGAATGGAGCCAGCGTAAGAAGTGTTTTTACCGTTAATGTCATATAAACACGCCGCGTCTCCGTCAATGTCGGCGCATGAAAACTCCGGATGACCGGCGGCAATGGAAACATTCCCGTTAAAGGCTTCAGTTCCTTGGTTTTGGAACACAATTTCACGTGTCGCGGTCGTGCCGACCGGAACTTGTCCAAAATCGAACGAATAGGTATCAAGCGTGATCGTCGGGACGAATATACCGTTCCCCCTGAAATCAACGAGTGTATCGGGGGGGCCCATGGTTGTGTTAACAAAGCGAGCAGTCATGGTTTTGACTCCTTCGTCATTTACTCCCGGTGAATATTTAAAGATAAACTCGCGAGAACTGTCGGGCGAAATGGCATTACTATTCGCGACCGTAAATGAACACGCGCCAGGTGTTTCGCAATAGAAAGGAGCGTTGACGATAATTGATCCTTCGAGCGTTCCGGCACCGGTGTTGCTCACCCTGAATTTTTGCGTCGAGTTCGTGCCGATATTGACGCTGCCAAAATCAACCGTTCCCGGAGGAGCGCCCCAAGCACCAGCACCAGCATCCCACCATTCAATACCCATCGTCGGGTCGGCGTTCCCAATGCCAAAAAGAGGGACGACCATGCCTCCGCCGCCGGTAAAGTACGCGTTCTTCCACGAATCTCCTTCGGCGCTTGGATTGAACGAAACGGTAATGGTCTTGCTTTCTCCCGGCGCGACGGTATACGCGCAGTCGTCGGGCGCCGTTACGCATGAAAACGGACTGGCAGAGGTATTGAAGGGATCTCCCGCCGATTCCGCTGGAGGCGCAGTGGCAAGCTGTTCGTAGGTATAGAGCTGTGTTTTCGGAACAATCTGCTTTAGAACACCAGGACCTTGCCAGTAGAGTTTTACCTCGCTATCCCCGCCATCATTATAAAACTCCACGACAACGTCATATTTGTACCCTTTCTCCAGATAAAATGTTCCGGTGCGCTCAATGTTATCGTTACCGTTATTCCATTGGTCAATCACCCGCTCGCCATTTATGAAAAGACGCACTCCGCCGTTAGTGTTGACACCGCCGTTCCCCGTCGAGAATGTATAGAGACCGGTGGTGAGTGGCTCGATCTTCCCGCGCCACCTGACCGAATATAAGGCCGAATCGATTTGTGGACTCATCGGGTTTGTGCCTTGTCCCCACACGAAGTTAATAGGACCTTCGGTTCGCGTTCCGACCGCGCTCTCAAAGTTAGATCCATTGTAATAAGTCGCGAGAAGCCCCATGCCGCCCCCCTGTAACGCGACATCCGACGGATCGGAGAGCTCGCCCGACAACAAAATATTCCCCGTATTGGTAACCGTAAAGTTCTTGGAGACGGGGACGTTCGTGGTGATATCAACAACGCCAAAATTGCCTGGCGTGACGGAAATGTTTTTACCATCGGTTCCGACACCGGTCAAGGGAACTGTTTTCGTAAGCGATCCTCCCGCGTTAAACACCGCGTTCGCGGAAAAGTATCCGGTCACCGTCGGCTCAAACTTTATGGGGATGTCCTGCGTTTGTCCGGCGGAAAGCGGTCCGAACGAGCAATCGGAAGCGACACTCTGAACAAACAAAATGGAATCGATTTCAATAGTATTGTTTACTTGCCCATTTTGAAAAAGAAAGCTGAGGAATTTAATATCGCCATCGTAATCGATCCATTCCGGATCGGTAATCGGCGCATCAAGCGTGTGCCAAGCGTTGTCGGCGTTTTTAATGTTAAACGTCTGCTCACACGTTGGGCTTTCATCAAGATTGCAGTCCGCGGTATCCTTGTAGCGCACTCTCAATTGATCAGGGCCTTTGATAGTGTTTTTATATTGAAACCGTAACCTATTATACGAACCGCTAAATGGAGTTACCGACTTAATGATCTTCGGTGATGTCGCGTCGTTCTTTATCGTCATCCGCAAAGCGCCACCGGAGAGACTTGCTGACGAATTGAACAAGCGCCACCCGATATCTCGGTCGAATGCTCCGTTGTTACCATTTCCGCTCACATCATTAACAGTGACACCGGCGCCCTCGTCAAAATTCCAGTGGCCGACAATGCCGCTTGCCGGTCCGATGTTGGTCGTGTACATATCGTACACTTCCGCTTCGGTAAGCGCGCGGTCGTATATCCACACCTCGTCGATCGGATTACGCGCGGCATCGGCGTAAGTAGCTCCGTTAGAACGGCCGATATAAAACGGTGCCGTGGAGTTTGCGGGAATTGCGGTCGAGAGACTTTGAAACGGAGCCCCGTCGAGAGACACTTTCGCGTTTGTTCCGTCCCATTCGCCGACCTCAAAATGCCATGCCCCGGGGACTTTTGCCGCCGGCGTGTAAGTGACGTCGGTTTCCTCGCCAGTTCCGTCCGCCTTGTCATAGAAAAGCGCCGTTCTGTCATACACGTTATGGTCAAGCACTAATCGATCCTTGCCGGCTGATGTTCCTTGCGCAACGAGCGTGTCGCCCCCGGGCATTCGGTCCCTCCGCACCCATGCCGCGAACGTGAAATCCCCCGATACATCGACATCCGACGGCAACGACACAAAACTATGGAGATCTCCCGTGCCTCGCGCGCCAAAATCAAGCGCCCTGCCGAATCTTCCAGTCGTCCACGAAAGCGACGGGGAAAAATCGTCAACAAGATGCTCCCCCGCGCCGGAAACGCCACTCGCGTCGCAGGAAAACGGTCCGCCGACAAGCGGGCTCCCCGTTATCGGGTCATTGAACGAAAGCGTTCCGGATATTGTCCCGCCGGTTCCGGAGTTGGTTATTCGAAATATTTCGGCTACGTTCGCGCCGATAGCCGTCGCCGGGTAATCAAATAATGCCGGCGTTACGCTGATATCCGATAGTACTCCTTTCCCGCGGAGCGTAACGTCTTGACTTGCCGCCCCGCCGGTGAACGACAGAGTTGTTGTGTGATCCCCGACTGTCGGAGGTGTGAAACGGATGGATGCCGTCATCGTTTCCGAGGAAGGAATCGTGTAATTGCAATCACCGTGTGCGTTTAGAACTCCGTTTATCATTATCTGATCGCAATAAAACGGATCGGCGTTCGCGAACGTTACCGCCCCGTTTACGGGAGACGCGCCGACGTTTGTCAAAGTGAAATCGGCTGTCTTCTTGTCATCGACGACTACATCGCCGTAATTATAGATAGGAAACACTCCATCGGGTTGAGGAGAAAAACCGGAAGGGCCGCTAACCGAAAGTTCGTTGCCGGTGCCCGAGAGATTCCGCACCGGAGAGCAATCAAGGCACGGTATATTTTTGCCAAATGTCCCGAGCGCCTGCGCGTCGGTGTTCCATTGCACCGATCCGTCTTGCGAACCGCTTGCACTTGGCGTATAGGTAATGGAAAATAATTTTTCTCCCTTTTCGTTGAGGGAAAATGCGCAGTCGGACTGTGTGTTCCCGTCGGTGCATCCGTTCGGTCCGCTGAAGGGGCCGGTGAGCACCGCCTTGACCGTCATCAGTCCCATACCGTCGTTTACGACGGAGAAATTGACGGTAGCCGATGAGTCAATAGGGACAATCCCAAAATTAAAAAGGGTGAGAACGGTTGAGAGAATCGGATAATCGATGCCGACGGCAGTAACGTTCACGGTCGCCTCCTTGTCGGTAGTACTATCTTTAAACTTCCATGCTTGATTGAATATTCCTCCCGCAGTCGGATCAAAGCGTATGAAGCCGGGCTCAAGCTTCCCAAGCGGAAGTATGTTGTTATAGTGGCAATCCCACGAAGCGGAGCACGAAAACGGCGGCGCGACACCACTCACCTGCCCCGAAAGCGAATCGGTGCCAATGTTATAGATGGTGGGATAATTATCAAAGTACTGACGCGAATTTTGCCCAGTATTGGTGCTAACCAATCGCGACGGGAATGCGACGTTTATGGCGGCGGCCCCTTCGTCCACCTGCACGGATTCATTAACGCCGGTATTTTGGTTAAGATTCGTGGTTCTGACACGAATAAACGGCCCCGCTTGTTTAGTCACCGTGCCGTGCGCCGTAACCGTCTGAGCAGAAAGCCCGTCGCCTCGGGGGAATGTGAATGTCGCGGAATGTGACACGGCGTCTCCTTTTGGATCAAAACGCAAAATAACGGCGGCGGTTTTTCCCGCGTCAAGTGAATAATTACACTCGAAACTCACCACGTGAGAGGTGTTGTCCGTAACGCTTACGCATGAAAAGTATGACGGATGATCATCATCGCTAACCTGCCCGACCGCCGTCCCGCCGCCGATATTTTCGATCGTGATGGTCATATCTCTCGGGTCCTTGTTAAAACCGAATTCATAGTTACCTGCCGCTGGCGGCGCGTCAGGTGCCGGCGTGAACGAGAGATATGGATCCGGCACGGGGGTAACTTTAAAGTCGCGCGCGAGATACATCTGCACACCGCCCGGACAATTAATGTCACCGCAGATTGACATCCATTCAACCTGAAGCCATATGGTATGGGAATCGAGAGCGTATGTGCCAGCGGAGATGGTGTTGCTAAAAGTACCCGTTGTTGTTACTGCGTCGCTCTTTACCGCCACTGTCTGCACAAGGGCTCCATCAACAAAAATTTTGATGTTTGCCGTTTCATTAGGGTCGAGTTGCCAGTTACCGGAAACGATAATAGGGTCAACGATGGTATAGGATTGATTGACATCGGGAGTATTCCACGCGGTAATAATCTGGCCATGCCCCGGTCCCGAACCGTTGTACGCCGCAAACGCGCGCCCGGAAAAGAGGAGAGTGGCGGCAAGTAAAAGAAAGATGATGATTTTTTGTAGCATTGAGCCAGAGATATTCATAGTTGATGTGTTTAGTTGGTCGTCGTGCTCCGGCTTTTCATATATTCAAGACTCCGTTCCATTTGTATTCTTTGCATCTGCTCCGTAAGTTCCGCGCGTTCTTCATCGGTCAAGTCGCGCTCACTCACAACCCATGTTTTGGGACGTTCGTTGCTTTGATTTGTAGCAGGTTGCTCGCTTTGCCGCGCCAAGTAGGCGATGGCGGCAAGAATCAGGATGAATACCGCAAGAAACGCCGGCAGAAGCCGCGATGAGAGTAGTTTTGCCGCGGTCGTATTTTTTTGATGATCGTTTTTTACCATGTACTCTGCCACGCTATATTCCACTCCATTGCTGAAATTATACCTCGAATAAACGCGCGGCGGGAAGTGGATAACAAAGTTAGTCATCGCCGCGCGAACCGCGCGGCAGACGCGGACGCAATAACGAGTCCGAGCATGATGACAAGCCAATTCTCATAATTTTCATGCCAGCGAAGCGGATTCCGCGGAAGAATTTTTTCAATTCGCGTGCCGGCATCACCCGGGGTCCACCCGTCATACCATACCGCCATCGAGGTGCAGTCGGTCTGTGAGTCAACAGTAACCGCCGCTCCCCACGAAGAGCCGCCGTCGGTTGTTTTCGAATAGGCGCACACGCCCGTCGAATCTACGTAAAACGAGTACCCCGTCGACTGTGAAATAAAAACTGTTTTAGGAGAGGCGCTCAAGTGCTCCGTAACAGCCGTGCTTACGGCGTTGTCGATTGACGATTGCGCCGCAAGTGCCTGTTTTACCACTGTCGGGATATTGACGTCACCGCGATCAACGACATCCTTGTCCTTCATCGCCCAGTACAGGTTGTCTACGATTTTTGACTCGTTGAGTTTGTTGATGACGAGATCGATCGGAAAGCCAAAAAAAACGTTGCTGATCGTGAACGCAACAATCAGAATACCAGAATATATTTTTTTGAGATTAGTAATTCGCCACATAGTCGTACACGGTTTGTGAGATTTCACGCATAATCTCTTTCACTTCCGCTTCGTCCCGGCCTGCAATCACGACGGTAAGCAGGTAGGGTCGGTTTGACACATAGACAATACCTGAATCGAGATAGGTTTTACTCGGACCTCCTTCGCCTATTTTGTGTGAAAATTTAATTCCTGCCGGTAACCCCGATTGTAAATAGTCGTTGAAAGAGGTTTCGGAGAGCCACTCAAGCAATTGTTCGGAATGCTCGCGGGAAATTGAGCTCGCATAATACAGTGCGCGAAACACGCGCGAATATTCTTTTACCGAAAGCAATTGCCGTTCGTCCAAAACCTCGTCAAGCCCCATACTGTCGCGCATGAGCGCGAAATCTTCAGTTGAGAGATTGCGTATCAAAATGCGATGAGTGGTGTTGTCCGATTCAATGAGTATGGCCTTGAGGAGCTCCTCAATAGTAAACGTAGCGCCAATAGAGTTTTTATAGTATTGCTCGCCGTAGTTCGGATCTATATCGCCTGCAAAAAGAACGAGCTTGTTATCAAGACGCCACTCTCCTTTCTCGATTTTTCTCATGACCGCTATCGCTGTCGGTACTTTGAGCAAGCTTGCCGGATACACGCGCACATCGGGATTGACGGAGATGTTTGCGCCGGTTTGCAAAAATTCAAAATAAATTGATGCCGTTTCTAGCTTTCTGTCTAGAACGATTTTGTTAAGTTTTTCCCGGAGCGGTTGGATGTTGGTGATGAAATGTTCTTGAGCAACAAAACTGCGCGACAGATCAACCATGGGGTATGGATTCTCAATATTGCGTATCGCGTCCGGCCGTTGGCTGTAGAAATAGAGTCCCGCAAAGAGAATCGCCACCGCGGTGCCGAGTGCGGCGGCAATGAGATATGCGCGGTTTTTTTGTTTTACTTTTGCAAGCTCGGAAGCATTACTCATAGGTTTATGATATTTATCTGGCAGATCATCGAGGAGTCAGGAGTGTCTTTTTTGCTGTAGATGATTGGAATGTTGAAATCCCCCCGGCTGGACCCTGTTTGATTTGCGATGATTATATCCACAACGGTTTCCAGAGCGGTTGGACTATATTGGTAATCGTTGTTTTTTAAAAATCTGATATCAATGCCGGTCGGCAAACTGCCGATTTCCACCTCATATATACCGCTCTTATCCGGATAAAGCAGAACACCCGCGCGCGCGATCCATCCTGGAGATATCAACGCGGAAAAATTCCGCTTCGCACCGATGCCTCATTTCCGGGTTTGCGAAGATTTCTCTGTCCAACGTTCGGACGGAAAGCGCGGGTGACGGAGGCGTATATTCCGCAACGGCCGATTGGGACTGTTCTTCACTAACCATTTCAATTTCAATGGGTTCTTCTTCGCCGTCTTCCTCTTCTGTTCTTCCAGAATAATCCGCTTCTTCCTCAAACAATTCAGACGTTCCGCCGCCTCCGCTAAATACGACTGCCGCCAATAAGCCCGAACTCTCGCTTTGCGCCTCCGTTTCCGCGCTCTTTTCCGGCGATTGGTTTTCATATTCAACCTCCATCCACATGGCATCCAGATAAATTTTTCGCGTATCGTCAAAGGTGGGCACTGTGTAAAGAGCGACTTGCACTCTCTTCAAATCAGCGATGGATGAGAAAATGTCCATCGGCATTTCAAAATTGATGTCAGGACGTATCTCCGATATATACCCGAGCGACTCCCATTGTTCGCCGTCAAGTGTGTAACGAACTTCCATGATCGCGCCTTCCGGAATGGCGAACTCAGTTGACGATGCCATGTCCGTGGTCGGTGGTTGCGATACTACGTCAATAATCGGCGTTGACGATGCCATGTCTGTGGTCGTCGTTGATGTCTCGATGATTACTTCTTCCGGGTCTACCTCTTGCGCGCGGACGGTAGGAAAGAAAAGTGAACGGATGAATGAAACCTCTTCGGCGGGCACTGGTTCCGCCGGTGACTCGTTTGGCGGAAGTGTTTCCGTGTTCTTCGCGTGGGTTGGTTCGGGATTTGATTCAATGACTGGTTCGGATACGGGTTCAGTCATCGACTCAGGTATGGATTCGGAGGTTGACTCAATAGCCGGTTCAAACGCTGGTTCAGGCATCAATTCAGATGTCTGCGCATCTTCAGCTTCAACCGGAGCAAAATATTCTTCCACGGTTTCTTCCGTGATAGTTGAAACGTTTTCTGCCGATTTCATAATATCAAGCGTTTCGTTCGTAGAAGACGCCACGTCTGCCGTACCTTCTTCCCGTTCTATCGGACTTTCCATCGCCCATGAAAATTTTAGAATAATTCTCTTACGAAGCGCGTCCTCCGGCATTTCCCCCCCGAAATTCCCCGCAGAAAATCTGCGCAATGGAGTCGAAGACGGATGCCGAGTTGTCATCGGAATACATTTGATCATTGCCGCTTGAAACGTTGGGGATGCCTGCCGCCCTATCCGTATTTTTCCAACCACCAAGACAACTGGCGGGATACCATGTGGCGACCTGCGCCCGCGTGTTTCCGATGTAGCCAAAAAATAATATTCCAATAATCAAACAAGCACATAGAACAAGCGCGGAAAAATAAAAAAAACGTTTTCGCAACCGAAAAGATTCGTTGAACACAACGCTCATGTTGGAATTATAACAGGTTTATCCGACACGGTGCTAGGGGAAATGTCAGTCATCGCTTCGTTTCTGCCCCGGAGTATTATCACGCGAGAGACCCCGCGGACAAAAATCGGCAACGACCACGATGCCGATACGAGGAACGACCTCGCGTTTTTACTTGCCGCTTCACTCGTGAGCCAGCAGAGGGACTCGAACCCACGACCTGAGCTTTACAAAAGCCCTGCTCTACCAACTGAGCTATGCTGGCCTATTTATGGTGAACGTACTTGAACTATTTTTTGCGCTTCTTCAACTCTTCTTTATGATGCGCAATGTCTTTTAGAAAAAAAGATGCCGCTCCCCTTTTTGAGTGTTCGGTGTTGTCATTCATTTTCGCCACAAGAGACGCATATTTTTTGCGAATGCTGTTTTTCGCGAACATGACCGTATTCTTTGCCGCGGGAACAAGCATGTTCATGACATAAGAAAACAATCGTCGTATCCGAGGATAGAAGACGGTTGAAAACGTCCGGCGGGGAAACCAAAGCGTTGCCTGCTCCGCAGACCGTTCGTCATCAATCCGTTCCGCCGCCGCGGTTTCAGAAAAAGGAACGACAAACCGGTATCCGATCATCCCGACGGTACCCGCAAGAGAAACAAGAAACAATATCACTAAAATAGACATGCAAAAACTACTTTCCCGCCACGGAGAACCTCACGAACCGCGTTACCTCGGTTTTCTCGCCGAATTTCTGGACCGCGGCGGTAATAATATCCTTTATGGTTATTTCCGGGTCTTTTACGAACGGCTGTTCAAGCAGTGTCCGTTCGGTCAAGTATGCCTGTATTTTCCCCGCGAGCATTTTTTCTTGTATCGCTTTCGGCTTACCCGATTTTTCAACATCCGCAAGACAGAGTTCTTCAATCTTTTTCTTCTCTTCATTGGAGACGCGGTCGACCGACACAAATTCCGGATTATTCGCGGTAACCTGCATTGCGATGTCGTACGCGAGTTTCTTGAACTCCTCGTTCCGCGCGACAAAATCGGTCTCGCACGAAAGCTCGACCATCGCCCCGACATTTGCGTTGGTGTGTACGTACGACGCGATAACGCCAGCGCCAAGAGACCGATCCGCTTTTTTGGAAGCAATCTCGCTCCCCCTCTTCTTCAAGATCATGATCGCCTTTTTTACATCGCCGCCAGCCTCCTCGAGTGCTTTCTTGCACTGCATAATCGATATGCCGGTTTGATCGCGTAATGATTTTATTTGTTCCGTGGTAATACCCATAGAGAGGATGAGGTGCTTATTCCTTTACCGTTCCCGCGCGATAAGCGGCGACAATACGATCAGTAAAAAATGCGATGCTGGTGATGGCCGCGTCGTTGGCCGGTATCGGGTAATTCGACCAGCCCATGTTGCAGTCGGACCCGGAAATACTCACCACCGGGATGCCGAGATTGTGCGCTTCGGCCACCGCGATATGCTCGCTTTTCGGATCAATGACAAACATCGCCGCTGGAAGCTCTTTCATGGAAACCAGCCCCGAAAACAGCTTATTGAACTTTTCAATCTCTCGAGTTAAATTGAGCTGTTCTTTTTTGGTGTATTTGACGAGCTCTCCGCGTTCTTTTTTCGCCGACAGATCGGCAAAGTACTCGATCCTTTTCTTTATTTCCAAAAAATTCGTTAACGTGCCTCCAACCCAACGATTGGCGACATACGGCATATCGAGAGCGGTTGCGGCGGAAACAACGATCCGCCGCGCTTCATTCTTTGTGCCGACAAAGAGGATAGTATTTTTCCGCTTCCCAAGCGTTGCGACAAACGCTTCGGCATCGGCAAGACAAGATGCCGTCTTTTCGAGATCGAATATTTCGACGCTATTCTTGACGCCGAATATGAATTTCTTCGCGGATGAATGTCTTCTTGATTTTGAATACGCGAAATGGGCGCCAGCGGCGAACATCCTATCAAGCGTCTCTTTTTGGCCTTTTTCGTCTGTGTTTATCATATCACTTTTCATGAAGAAGAAGTTTAGCAAAAATCGTCACGAAATGCAAATTGGCGATTGGCGTTCAAGCAGCCTCGCGTTTAAGAATTTTTGCCGACACGCCGATCCTCTTCGGCAATGGCATCAATGATCGGATCGAGACCTCCCGCAAAAATCTTTTCAAGATTGCTCCATGAACGCTTGATGCGATGGTCGGTAACGCGATCCTGCAAGACATTGTACGTCCTTATTTTTTCGGAACGATCTCCTGTCCCTATTTGGTTCTTCCGCTCCGACGACACCGATGTTGCCTCTTTCAAACGTGCTTCCTCCTCGAGCTTCGCAATGAGAATACTCATCGCCTTTTCTCTGTTTTTAAGCTGACTCCGTTCACTCGTGCACCGCACCATGATTCCGCTCGGTTTATGGACAATCCGAACGGCAGTTTCGACCTTATTAACATTTTGTCCGCCAGCACCGCCGGAACGTGAAAAGTCGATCTCAATATCGGCGGGAGATATTGTTATGGTACTTTTTTTTCGTATCGGCATGACCGCGATTGATGCTGTCGAGGTATGAATACGCCCCGATTTTTCTGTCGCTGGAATGCGTTGAATGCGATGCACCCCCATCTCAAATCGAAGTTTTCGATACACATTCATCCCTTTGATCTCAAAGGATCCCTCCTTGTACCCGCCAAGCTCGCTTTCCGATTCATGAAGTATGGTGAATTTCCATCCTTGTTTTTCAGCGTACCACTCATACATCAATGCAAGGTCTCTCGCGAAAATCGCCGCTTCTTCGCCGCCGGCGCCGGCGCGAATCTCAAGAATAATCTCATTCGGGTATTCATCTTCTTCGCGATCCGAACGCATGATCGATCGTATCTGATCGAGAATAGCTTTTTTTTGCGATACAAGCGCCGCGATTTCTTCGTCGGCAAGTTCTTGCATCGAGGAATCCTCCCCTGCCATCCTTATAACTTCGCTCTCTTCACGCGACAGGCGTTCGTATTCCTGCGCCAGAAAAGTAGTCTTGGGATTTTTCTTGAGTTCGAGAATATCCGGAACGTTAAATTTTGTTTCGGTCGTATTCATAGATCAGGTTCGCGCGTGTACATTCTCTTGCTTCCGCGCCTAAAGAGAGTGGCGCAAAAAATTATTTTGTCCCCGATGCAGCCGCCTGCCGCTTTTTGAATTTTTCAACTCGTCCTCCCGTGTCAAGTATCTTTTCTTCGCCGGTGAAGAACGGGTGGCACGCGCTACAGATCTCAATTTCAATCTTCTCCATGGTTGATCCAGTGGTAAAAGTAGCACCGCATGAACACGTCACTTCCGCTTTTGGATAGTATTTTGGATGTATCTCTTTTTTCATAACAGATAGTTTATACCAAAAACGTCCTATTTTTGCAATGACCCGCATAAGGCCACCCGCTTTTGCGCTCTTGCGGCAATTGATTGGCTGGTAATGATAAGAGGAATTGTACCGGAGAAAGTTTGTTTCCGAAAGCATAGCGCGCGCGCTCGGTGTTGTACCACGCAAGGTAAGACATCAGCTTGCGGTTGAAGAGAGCGGGCGTCATAAGGTCGCCCGTGTGGAAATCAACGAACTCATCCTGGATCGCGCGATTGAACCGTTCCACATGGGCGTTCATCTTCGGGGTCTTGGGATAGGCGTGGTAGCGGGTGAGATGAAGCCGGCGCACTTCTTGGTCAAAGTGTTTCTTGAATTCAGAACCATTGTCGGTCAAGACGAACTGAAATGGGAAAGGGAATACCTGGCAAAGTACATCACTTGGGAGTCCGACTCCCAAGTGATGTACGCGAGAACATAAAGGCGGAAGTGAATACTATGATGGCCCAGACGTAACAGCGGCGTTGGAAGAAGTTGGGACCTACAAAGGAAAGTCCTTTGTAGGTCTTTAGGTAGGTCTGAAAAGTGTAAATTTTCTACTCCTTGAATTTAATAACCTTGCCGTTGTGGTCTATGAAT
>Ga0210037_1000500_pt1 | contig 28952 bp, 25 predicted proteins | sample CryGey08umfilter_3_FD_185451 | JGI IMG/M metagenome (GOLD analysis project Ga0210037, IMG submission 185451) | Groundwater microbial communities from aquifer in Utah, USA - Crystal Geyser 4/9/14 0.8 um filter (SPAdes) (version 3) | ecosystem: Environmental > Aquatic > Deep subsurface >...
ACATCACCGAGGTAAACCGCGAACGAAATACTCAAATCATCGCACAAGCCAAGGAAATCAATACCCTATTGCGAAACAACGACATTACCCCAATATTCCTAAAAGGAACAGGCAATTTAGTAGAGGGTTTATACCCAGACATTGCTGAGCGTATGGTGGGGGATATTGATTTTATTGTAGAGCAGCCACTTTTTTTGAAAGCGGCAGCCATCCTAGAGGATCACGGATATATATCCAAAAACAATATCAATATTGGCATGCACTGGCATTATCCAGGATTGGTACATCCTGATAAAATTGCTTTAGTTGAAGTGCATCAAAAAATACTAAAAGACGACTATCAACAAACGCTTGGAATTTCACTTTTTAGCGAAGTAAAACACCTCGAAGGAGAACTTACTGTACTCTCTATCCAAAACAAATTACTGGCAACAACACTACCCAAAATCATCAATGATAATTTGTATCACAAAAAAGCCATTACTTTGCGCAATGCCTATGATGTGTACCTACTCAGTATCCAAGAGCCTATTTACCTCGCAAAAATTCCTTCTCAAAATATAAAAAAGAAACTCATCAATTATATCAGTTGTATGAAAATGATTTTTGCCAACACTCCTATGATTACTGTGGTTGAAAATCAACATACCACTGCCTATCAAAAAAGCTTTCTTTCCTTACTAGAACAAAATGTGTTTGAAAGGAAGAAAGTAAAATTGATTGATTTTTACATTACCCAAAAAAATCGATTAATCATTCTTAAAAGAACTTTCACCCATCCTGCCTATCGAAATTTTGTGCGAAAACGCATGGCACAAAAAAGCTTTTGGAAAAAGTATTTGTTGGGTAAAAGTGAAGGTTTAGGTGTATAGAAGGGGTTTTGTCATCCAGAATTTAGCTTGTCTCCACACTTCGGAATCAGGATCTTCCACAAATCTTTGAGTTTACATTAGTTTACAGTCTCAGGGTACACCTTAGAAGTTTAGCGTTTAAAGCCAACTAACCGCCAAACACTAACCAAAATACAATTTAGAGATAACAAAACCCAACAACAGAAACAACAGAAAATAATAATTGAACCTTAGCTTCTTTGAAACTCAAAACTTTAAACCTTAAACTCCAATTACCTCCCCAATAATCTTTGCCACCAAGATTTTTTTTCTTGTTCTGTATAGGCGTTACCATACCCATATCCATAACCATACCCATACCCATACCCATAACCCCGTTTCATATCAGTATCGTTCAGCACCATGGCCATATTTGGGAGTTTTTGTTCTTTATACAACATTTCAGGGACTACCAACATACGTTTGTCTAAATAGTTTGCTCTTGTAACATATAAAACCATATCCGCATGTTTTGCGACTAAGAGCGTGTCTGTTACCATGTTTACAGGTGCTGTATCTACAATCACATAATCATACTCTTTTTTAACTATTTCGAATAATGCAGCCACTTTGTTATTCAACAACAACTCCGCAGGGTTGGGTGGTATAACACCCGAAGAGATAAAATCAACATTGTTTATTTGAGGTATACTAAATTTAATATCACTCAAACTCAATTTTTCATCTAATATATAATTGGTAATCCCTTTGCGTTCCGGAATGCCTAAATATTCTGTAATTTTGGGGGCTCTTAAATCCAATCCCAACAACAATACTTTTTTATTAGTTAATGCAAGGGCAGCGGCCATATTAATGGACACAAACGACTTTCCCTCTCCACTTGTGGTGGAAGTAATAAATACAATTTTACCTTGAAGTTCATCCGCTCGTTTTAGAAGCATAAAATCCAAATTGGTGCGTAAGAGTCGGAAGGCTTCAGCACTGCTGGTTCGTGCTTCTTTGGTAATTACAATTTTTTCTTCGGTTTCGGAATGAGGCACATCACCTAAAAAAGGTACGGTTACCAACTGCTCCAATTCTTTACGAGAATGGATTTTAGTATCCAATAGATTTTTAATATAGATAATAACAAATGGAATCAAAACCCCTAGTAATAATGCAGCTAAATAAATAATTTTGCCCTTTGGGGATACCGGGATATTATTGCTATAAGCGGTATCAATAATTTTGGCATTCGGTACCGTGATAGCCAAGGAAATGGCAGTTTCTTCTTTTTTCTTTAGCAAATAAGAATACAATTCCGAATAAATGATTTTTTGACGTTCAATATCAATAATCCCTCGCTCAATTAAGGGCAATTGTGCCACTTTCCCTTGAACTCGGTTAGATTCGTTATCCACCTTTGACAATTGAATTTGTATAGACTTTTTTAAATTGGCAAGGTTGGATTGCAAGTTTTTTTTCAATACAGCAATCTCGTTGTTCAATGCTATCAAATTAGGGTTTTTAGCTCCTGCAATCGGCTCTAAACGGTATTTTTCCAACACCAATTCATTGTATTTGGTAATGGATTCCGAAGTAATAGCATCAGACAAACCCAAATTAGCAGGCAGTACATCTGTTTTGCTCGATTTCGTAATTTCTTGTTGTACCCATTCCGCCAAACTCAATTGGGTGCGCAATTCCACAATTTTAGCATTATTTGCTGAAACTTCCTCTAACGCTAAAGTCCCCTCTTCGGTCAGCCCTGCAATTCCAAACTTAGTTTTATAATTTTTAAAATTATCTTGAATTTCAGCCAATTCCAATCCAACGGTATATAGGCGATCATCAATAAAATCTTTGGTTTTATTGGACACCACATTTTTATCCTTAATGGCATCTCGGTTGTACTGCTCTACCAATTCATCCAAAAAATCTTCTGCTTTCTCTTTAATCGGGTCCGTTAAACTTAAGGTTAACACCGAAGAAAGTTTATCGACAGCCGTTATATTGATTTTGGATTTATAGCTATCAATCACAGCATTCCGTGGACTAATGGATACAATCACTTCTTTTTCGATAGGAGTATTGGGGTTATTTGCTATGATTGTAAACTTTCCAAATTCAGGGGTTTCAATCACTTCTTTAAAAACACCTTTGATAATGGATTCCCCTTCAAAAGACTTGAGTTCAAAATGATTTTGATCTAGTTTAAGTATCTTAAACGTTGTATTTATTTTTTGATACAACGAATCATTTTTAACAAACTGAACGGTATAATCCAAATTCTCGTACAATTCCACCGTACGTACTCTTCCTTCAAAAAAATAACGTATATTCAAACTCAAAGAATCAACAACTCGACCAATAATTTTACGAGATTTAATAACATGAATTTCGTTATCTATGTTATTGTCAGAACCAGTACCTACAATCCCCAAATCAGCCACAGCTTTCAACTCATCGGATATGCCCGACTTTTGGTTGTCTTTGATCATGATCGTTGCAGAAGCAGTATATTGGGAAGTGGCATAACGCAAATACAAAAAAGCCACCACCAAGCCCAAAACAATAGTCATTACGAACCAACGCCAATGCGCTAAATATTTTTCCAATTCTTCCCGAAGATTAATAGTATCTTCCTGTTGAAATTGATTTTCACGAAAAGTATTTTTTAAATCTTCCATATTATCTAATTAGAAGTGAAACTATAGTAATGAACAACCCAGTTATTGATATAAATAAAGTCGTATTAGAATTAGATGATGCCGATTGGATACGCGCATAATTGGGTTCTACATAGATCACATCATTTTGTTGCAAATAGTATATGGGAGACGTAAAAGTTGCATTTGATAGTAAATCCACATTATATTTTACTTTTTTGCCAGCCTCTTCTCGAAATACAGAAATACCCCTGCGCTCTGCGGAAATATTGGTATCCCCTGCCAACGCAATGGCTTCTAAGATAGTAATACGTTCATTAGGAATAGTATAGCTTCCCGGCATACGCACATCTCCTAAGATACTCACCTTAAAATTTGCCAAACGCACATTGATATTTGGATTTTTAATATAATCAGGATCTAGTTTTTCTTTGAGCATAGCTATAAATTCCTCTCTTGATAAACCACCTATTTTTAACTTGCCAATTACAGGAAAGTCAATCATCCCATTGCTATCCACCAAATAATTTTGTTGCTGTGCCACCCCAATCGCAGAATTGGAAGAGGTAGAATAGGTGACGGCTGCCAAGTTAAAGGCTCTTACTGCCTCGGTATCCAACGCCGTGATGGTAATTTGCAACAAATCATCGGGTTTGATGATGGTTTTATAACTGTTAGATACTTTGCTTTGATCGATTTCGTCGTTTTGGAAATAGATAATGTCTTTTTTGGATACACAAGAACTAATGAATAGCACACTACAAAAAAGAAGTACGGTTTTGAACCAGTTTTTCATGAAATAATTTTCTGCGAAAATAGGGAATTTTAAGGAATACTTCCAACATTTTTTTTGTTAATTGTATATTCATGATTTTCCTACTTGTTTTTAACCCACCAAGTTGTCATCCCCCATCCTGTTGTCAACCCGACGTGCAGTTTGTCATCCCGACGCAGGAGGGATCTCAACTCCCAATAAAAAAGATTCCTCAGTCGTACTCTCTCCACCCAGTTTGTCATCCCCCATCCTGTTGTCATCCCGACGTGCAGTTTGTCATCCCGACGCAGGAGGGATCTCAAATCCCAATAAAAAAGTTTCCTCAGTCGTACCTCCTTCGGAATGACAAACTGCGTGGGTGTTGTCATCCACCAATCAGTTTACCATCCTCTATGCTGTTGTCATCCCCCCGTGCAGTTTGTCATCCCCCGTGCAGTTTGTCATCCCGACGCAGGAGGGATCTCAACTCCCAACAAAACAAATTCCTCAGTCGTACTCTCTCCACCCAGTTTGTCATCCCCCATCCTGTTGTCATCCCCCGTGCAGTTTGTCATCCCGACGCAGGAGGGATCTCAAATCCCAATAAAAAAGTTTCCTCAGTCGTACCTCCTTCGGAATAACAAACTGCGTGCGGGGTTGTAATCCAGAAAAAAAAGAGTAAATTGCCTCCCAAAAAACACACCAATCACTATGATCATATATGATGAAGAAAAAGGAAGTTATACCTTTTACGTATACATACTCACCAATAAAAATAAAACTACTTTCTATATTGGTGTTACTAATAATTTAGCTGTAAGATTAAAACAGCATAAAGAAAGTGCTGCAAATAAAGCCTCTAATTTTGTAGGAAGGTACCAATTACAACATTTGATATATTATGAGAAATATACTTGGATTCAAAATGCAATTGCAAGGGAAAAAGAATTAAAAGGTTGGAGAAGGGAGAAGAAGTTAGCACTTATCAAAAAAATGAATAAAGAATTCGACTTTTTAGATGATAAGTTTCCAGAAGTAATTGATAACTAGCGTTTCCTCAGTCGTGCCTCCCCACCCAGTTTGTCATCCCGACGCAGGAGGGATCACAAATCCAAATATAAATTAGTTTCCTCAGTCGTACCTCCTTCGGAATGACAAACTGCGTGGGTGTTGTAATCCCCCGTGCAATTGTCATCCCCCGTGCAATTGTCATCCCCCATGCAATTGTCATCCCGACGCAGGAGGGATCTCAACTCCTAAATACAAATCCCAATAAATTAGTTTCCTCAGTCGTACCTCCTTCGGAATGACAAACTGCGTAGGTGTTGTCATCCCCCATGCAATTGTCATCCCCCGTGCTGTTGTCATCCCTCATGCAATTGTCATCCCCCATGCAATTGTCATCCCCCGAGCAATTGTCATCCCCCGTGCTGTTGTCATCCCGACGCAGGAGGGATCTCAAATCCAAATGCAAAAGAGATTCCTCAGTCGTACCTCCTTCGGAATGACAAACTGCGTGGGTGTTGTAATCCCCCATGCAATTGTCATCCCTCATGCAATTGTCATCCCGACGCAGGAGGGATCTCAACTCCTAATGTAAATCAACCTCAGCAAGTCAAAAAAATCATTTAAAATTCAGTATCAACAAGTAATCCTGTCATCCTGAACGAAGCATGAGAAGTATCTCCCTCTTTCCTTGGCAAAGAGGGCAGGGGGGATAGGCTCTCTAAAAAGCATTCTCATCCTGCTTAAAAAACATCCCCCAAGCAGTCGCAATCACTATCCGTACGTCCAATAAAAAACTCCAGTTTTCAATATACCAAATATCGGCAGCAGCACGGTTTTTCATGTCTTTAATCAGCTTGGTTTCTCCACGATACCCATTGATTTGTGCCCAACCCGTAACTCCCGGTTTGGCAAAATGACGCACCATAAACTTATCCACCAACACACGATACTCTTCCGTATGTTTCAACATGTGGGGTCTTGGACCTACTAAAGACATATGATTGAACAAGACGTTAAAAATTTGGGGCAACTCATCAATACTCGTTTTACGCATAAAAGCGCCAAAGGGCGTGATACGCGCATCGCCTTTGGTTGCTTGCAATTGGTCGGACACTGCATTGACAGTCATACTTCGGAATTTGATACACGGAAAAGACTTGCCATCTTGTCCTGTACGTTGCTGTACAAAAAACACAGGGCCTTTGCTCGTCAGTTTGATGATCAACGCAATGATGGGGAACAACCAAGAAAAAATCAGTAGTATGACCAACGAAGAAAACACCACGTCAAACACACGTTTGATAGCACGATTTGAAAAACTTTTCAAAGGCTCATCACGCAGTTTTAATATCGGAATGCTTTGCACATAGTCAATAGAAAACTTCTGAGACAAGTATTCTGAAAACTCCGGAATAATCCGTACCCGAATCATATGGTTGTCAGCATATTGAAACAATTCATTGATCAATTCTCCTTGATGGTGTGGCAAGGATATGATGATTTCATCCACAGCATGCTGCGATAAAAAGGGAAAAATACAGCTCAGTTTTCCTTTATAAAAATGTTGCTGTCTTTTTTTAATAGCTGCATCCGTAAACATCCCCACAATCTGAAAACCGTATTTAGGATTCACATAGATGCGATCAATCAACTTAGACATGTTTCTATTCAACCCCACCAATACAATACGGTTGGTATTGTGGCCTCTTCTCCGAAAATAGCGCAGTAGGGTAAAGGCAGACAATCGCCAAAAAAGTAACAGGATACTAAAAATAAGTACGGCACTTACAAAATACCCTCTGGAAAACTTAAAATTGGTACTAAAAAATAGCAACCCTCCACTGACCAAGGTAAACACAAAAAGCACATAACTATTTTTTGCGACAATTTTATGCATGAAAAAAATACGGGGTATCTCATACAAATCAAATTTCAAACTCAACCCCAACCATAACAAGGCTGACCCAACATATAAGTAATTATAAAAAAGAGGATCGGGTACTTGCCCAGCAAACACCCAAAATTTGGCTGTTATAAAGCCAATCGTTAATAACAAAATATCTATGGAAGAGAACACTAGGGGGACAAAACGAGAACTTCCTTTTTTCATTGATTATTTTTTAGCAATACAAAGATAGCTTTTTTAAGCACACTAACAAATGCCTAAAAAAATGATTTTGATTGTATGGAAAATGCGGTTTCTTAATAAAAACAAATTACAATAGAAGGCACAAATAAAATAGACTTGTCTTTTTTTGATAAAACAAAATCACAAACAAGAAATTAATTAGCACCATTCAAACACCCAAAAATCCTTATAATCCGTGAAATCCGTATCCAAAAAAATAGTTAAGCGAACTCATAAAATCCATGAAATCCGTGAAATCCGTGTCCAAAAAAATTAAACTGCTCCGTATAACTTTGAAGCTTAAATTTTAAATCTTCAGTATTTCTTAATCTTCGGCAAACTATACTGTTTCACCTTCCGAAGAATTTTATAAGCAAGCGTTATTTTACCTAAGAGATGGTATTTTTTAATAATCTTCAAATCCTCTAAAGATTTTTTCTTCTGCAATTTTAGAGTAGTGCTTTTGCCTCCCAAACGCATTTTCACCACCCAATCATTTAAGAAATATTTTTGAATCGCAGGATTTTGAAACCAACGAATAGAAATATCATAATCACTAGCAATAGCATACGATTCGTCATACAATCCATAGTCTTGAAAAACCTCTTTCTTCACGTAAATAGTAGTATGCAACGGAATCCATCCAAAATTCAAATACCGCTTTTGAAACGGTTTGGATTTATATACCCTTTTAACGTTACTTATATTATTGCGTTCCACATACAAACCATTAGCATAAACCAAATCTGCGGATGAAGTTTTAAAAGCATCCACTATGTTAGCTATCGTGGTAGTTTCATAAAACAAATCATCCGAATGTAAAATCCCAATCACATCCCCTGTGGCTGCTTTGATGCCTTTATTTAAGGCATTGTACAAGCCCTTGTCTTTTTCAGAAATAAAATACCCTAGCTGAGAGTGATAGTTCTCAATAATAGCCTGTGTACCATCCGTAGAGCCACCGTCAATGATCACATGCTCTATGTTGGGATAGGTTTGGCTCAATACGGATTGCATACAACTTTCGATACATGCGGCATTGTTATAGACGATGGTGATGATGGAGACTTTCATAAATATTTCTAATTAATATCAAACTTTTGTTTTATATAAGCTACTATTTTATCATGATCATTATTGAACTTTAATTTCAATTCAAATATTTTAGCATCTACTAAAAAACGATACCAAAACCCTTGTAAAATATGCCATACAAAACCTGATTTACCGTCTAAAAATCCTAGTTTATAAAAATATCTATAAGAAAAAATAAAAAAAGGCCTTATAAATAATGGCATTGTATTATATTTTTCTTTAAACCATCTTTTTCTTTCAGTATCGTTTCCAAATAGGTTTAGTTTAACAGTTTGGGATTTATTTTTATCCACCTGCAAAAAATAATCAATGGCCTCCCGATTAGAATATTTGTTATGCTTTTCAATCCACCAAGTTAAGGAATTTAAATTTTCATCAATAAAATTAATTTCTAACTGTTTAGAAATACCACGACTTATAACAATATGTTCATCCATCCAACGTACCTCACTTCTTCCAAATCCATTTCTAAAAATTCGTAAATTCCATTTAGGATACCAATCCCCATGAAGTAATGGTTGATTCATAAAGATTATTTTACGTTTAATAAAAATACCATTTACATCGATTGAATATCTTTTAAGTTCTTCTCTCAAATTATAATTTAGTTTGATATCTAAATATTCATCAGCATCAATTCTTAAAATCCAATCTGATTTTAAAATGCAATTATCTAATGCCCAATTAAATTGTATAGCTTGGTTAACAAAAGGATTTTGGTATACTTTAGCACCTAAACTCTCTGCTAGTTCTACTGTTTTGTCATTGCTATAAGAATCTATTACCAAAATTTCGTCAACACTATTTTTTAAAGAAGAAATGCAACGAGCAATATGTTGTTCTTCATTAAATGTTAAAATAATTGCAGTTATGGTTGTTTTTTCCATTATATATTAATGATTCTTTCTTTAAATGGTTTGCAAGGACTGCCAGCACATACTTGCCATGCAGGCATATCTTTGGTAACATTAGATCGAGCTGCAATGACTGCTCCATCCCTTATGCTAACCCCTGGGAAAACCCAACAACCCGCAGCAACCCATACTTCATTGCCAATAGTTATAGGTTTCCATAGTAAGGGCATTATGGGATTTGTATAATCATGTGTTCCCGTTATTAAATAACAATATTGTGAAACTACAGTCATTCTACCAATAGTTACTTTTGCATAATTATATATTTCAACATTTTTACCAATTGCCACAAATCCTTCCTTTAAAACTAAATTTTGAGGAATCCATATTTTTACACCAAAATCAATCAAGCACTTTTCCCCTATTTCAGCACCAAAACATCTTAATAAAAAAACTTTTACGAAACTAAATTGTTTAGGTAAAAAGCGAACACAATTCCAAGAAATAATCCATATAATTCTCATCAACTTATCTTTTAAAGAAATTGAATATCCTTTTGTGCTTTTGGTTAAATCTAATTTCATTTAAAATTTTCTATTTGTTGTTGAACATCTTTGGTTTTATATTTCCTAATTATGGTAGATAATGTGTATGGGTATGACATAACTGACGAAAAATAAGAAATATGCTTTACAAAAAACAAAATGCTGTCAAAAGGTTTCTTTTTAAATCTCTGAAATAATAACTCTATTATTCTATATTGTAGCATGGATTTGCCAAATAAGAAATCTGTTTTTCTTATTTCTGAACCTAGATTTTCAAAAAGCATTGTAACAATAATATTCATTTCCTTAACACTTAAGTCTGGTTTTTTGTTCAGATTATCAGCCTGACTATGCCTTCTTAAACATGCTGCATGTTCAGATATAAGACAACCTCCATAATTAAACGCTAATGTTGAATTGAATACCAAATCAAATGAAAAACTAAATTTCTCATCAAACCCCCCAATTTCTGCCCACTTTTCTTTTAAAAAAAAGTTACAAGATGTTTCTTTAAACCGAGCAATACTTTGTAGTTTCATTTGTATGTATCGAACACCTTTTACTAAAAAATACTTTTCACTTTTGCTATATGGAACACCAATGTTTTGTAACACATTGTCTTTATCTATAATTTTAATAAGGTGACCATAAATTGCTTGGTCAGGATATTTTGTAATTGCTTCTTGAAACAAAGTAAAAAAATTGGGTTCAAGATAATCATCGGCTAATAATAACTTAACGTATTTTCTACTACCTAAAGAAACAGTATGATTCCAATTTTGGACCAAAGGTAAAGTTTCTGTATTTGTGTACCATTTTACTCTATTATCATGTACATATTTACTCTTTAATTGATTCGTATGGTCTTTAGAGCAATTATCAACAACAACCAATTCAAAATCAAAATCTGTAGCCAAACAAGATTCAATTGCAAAGGGTAAATATTGAGCATAATTGTATGCAGGTATACAAATACTTAAATCTAAGATCATTTTATTTATAACGTCATTATTTTCTTTCATAACTTTTTATTTATTTATTTTAAAAATCAGAATTGTCAATTATTATATAAGAAAATTCTATACTATTATGAACCCAATACATTCAATATTATTGATTATAGAGGAGGTATTTAAAGTTTAAAAATTAACTTTGTCTCTAAGAAACCAATTTTATAGAATTAATTTTAAGTGTAAAAGTATTTAAATACCAACTAAAAATTAATATTTTCACATTTGTTTTAAATTTATCCAAAAATTTTAATATTTGCATTCTTTTAATTCTATACTATTTAAACTAATTTTTCATCAATATTTCTTGATACAATTCAAAAACTTTTTGAGAAACGGCTTTTATATCATATTCCTCTTTTATAAGTTTTTTACCACGTTCTCCCATACTTTTAAGTTCTGTATCAGATTGTTGCATTGCCATTTCTAAACATCTTTGTAAATTTTCGATTGATAAATCAATCCACCAACCACAATTATGAGTGTTTAATTCCTCCCAAGGAGTTCCTTTAGTGGTAATAACAGGAACACCTACAGCTAATGCCTCTGCAACTACAATTCCGAAGTTTTCACTGTAAGTAGGTAAAACCATAATATCTGCACTTCTTAAAAAATTCCATTTTGCTTCACCAAATTGAGGACCTACAAAAAACACATTCACTAAATTTCTAGCACTCTTTTTTAAAGTTTCTATATATTCTTCATCACCATTCCCTGCAATCTCCAATATCCAATCATTATTTTCTATTAATCGCCATGCTTCTAATAAAACTTCAATTCCTTTTTTTGGGTGCAATCGTGATAAAAAAACTATTTTTTTTGTTCCATAATCAAATTTTACTTGATGTATTTCACTTAAATCTATGCCATTTGGTATGATAGAAATATGATTAGTAAATCCTAGAATCTGGATATTAGTATATTCTAACTCACAAGTAGCATGAAGTGCAGCAGCTTTTTGTATATCTTTCTTTTGATATAAAAACATAGCCAGTTTCTTTTTCAATGGATTTCTATTCATAATCCATGGCTCTAACATTCCTCTTGGTGTAATTATTAAAGGTATATTTTTGCACCTAGCCCAAAAAGCCATAACATGGATATAAGGGTCCCAAACATGCTGTAAGTGAATAATATCGTAATCTTTTGATGAAATTGTAAAACCAAAAAAAAACAACTCCTTTAATGATAAAAATTTAACTTCCAATAAATTTGAAGTTTTTATGATTACGGGATTTTCAGTTTGCCTTGAGATAAGCGTTATTTTTACACCCATATCTGAAAGATGCTCACATGTTTGTGGAACACTACGAGAGGGACCACCTGAATTTTGATCTAATGACCCAACTATATGTAAAATTTTCATTTTATTATTCTTTAATTAATTTAAAGACAATTCTTTATAAATCTCATAATAATCCATCGCAATTTTATCTTCATTAAATCTTAATTTATTTTCTATCCCTTTTTTAATTAACCTATCTCTAAAAGTCTCATCTTGTATTACTTTCAAAAAACCAGCCCTAATAGAATTAATATCAAAAGGGTCTACTAAACAAGCTGCTCCTCCAGCTATTTCTGGCATTGAAGAAACATTACTAGTAACTACAATTCTTTCAACAGTATTTGCTTCTACAATTGGCATTCCAAATCCTTCTCTAGTGGAAACGAAACTAAGTATATCACTTTGTATATACTGATCAAGTATTTCTTGGTTACTTAAATTATAAAAATTACAATAATCTATTTTATTTTTCTCTAGTGTTAAAAGTTGATTTTCGGATAATCTGCCAACTATATGTAATCTGCAATTAATACCATTTAAGGACTCAATCAATCGGTTAATATTTTTATTTTCTCCTGTCCCAATTTGAAGAATTATGGGCTTTTCACTATTAAATATTTTTGGTGCTGGCTTGAATATTGAATTAATGGCAACATAAATTACTCTAATATCAGCAAATTCATTTCCTGTAAATGAAATTATATCGTTTTTTGTTTCCTCTGATATTGCTGTTATTACTTTTGCCTTTTTTATCGGCCACTTCAAATATATATAATTAACCAATTTTTTTTTAAATCCAGTTTTTCTATACATCATACCACAATCTAAAATTGTTAGAACAACCTTTCTCCTTCTCATTAATAAATTAAGGAAATGTACTTCACCTGTTATATGCATTATACTTGAATTTTGTCTAAAAAAAGCTTGTATTATATTTAATATGATAGAAAAAAAACCATCATTGTAAAATGAACAAATTTTTACATTAGCATCTATTTTAGTTTGAAGCTTTTCTCTAACATTAATAAATATACTTTCCATACTAAAGTTGAATCCAATATGAGGTTTTCTTTGAAAGTAAGTTACTTTGATTTTCATATTATTTCCAATTTTTTAATTCTTCATTAATCAACTCTTTAACTATATCCTCAAATTCTATATTATAACTCCATCCTAATACTTTTTTTGCTTTTGAACTATCTCCATAAATTTCATGTATTTCTAAAGGCCTATAAAGTTCTTTATCTACAACACACTTGTATGAAGGAATACTTAGATACTCAAATACATATTTTATAATTTCACTTAATTTGATAGATACGCCAGAACAAATTAAAAAATCATCAGCTTTGTTGTGCTGTAACATCAGGAACATTGCCTCTACATACCTTTTCGCAGAACCAAAATCTCTTTTAACTTCTAAATTACCTACTTTTAGCACTGGCTGTAACCCTTTACTTATTGCAATTGACTCTCTTATTACTTTTTTTATAAAAAAATTATCTGAACGCAAATAAGACTCATGATTGAATAGTATTCCACTACAAGAAAAAAGATTATAAGCTTCACGATAATTTTTAGTCATCCAAAAACCACTTGCTTTAGATATAGCATAGGGACTTACTGGATTTAAGATGGTTTCTTCAGTTATTGGTAAAACTTGTGCATCACCAAAAATTTCACTACTTGACGCTTGATAAAATCTAATATCGGGTTTTACTAGTCTGATAGCTTCTAGTAAATTTATAAGTGATATTAAATTAAAAGTTAATGTTTCTTTTGGTATTTTAAAAGATAATGATACTGAACTTTGAGCTGCTAAATTATAAATTTCGTCAGGTTGTACTCGTTGTATGATAGAGGTGATTTGTGAAAAATCTTCCAAATCACACTTTATCAATTTCACATTTTCTCTTATTCCTAAATAAGTTAATCGCCAAAAATTATCTTCATCTAAATCTCTTGTTAGCCCGAAGACATTATACCCTTTATTAATTAATAATTCACTAAGATAAGCACCATCTTGGCCAGAAATTCCTGAAATTATTGCCTTTTTCATTTGTTTTAATTTATTTTAAGTCAATTTTATTTAAAAAAATTTAATTTATAACATTTTTTTCATTTTGTATTTTATATAGAAATATTTCCACACTTTAGCTAATTTTATGAAATACTTTAATATTTTTTAATAAATATTATTCTTAAAATAAAATAGATTAAAAAGAATGTAAAAATACCTTGAATATACCCACGTAAAATAAAGGTCAAGTCACTTATCCATCCGGAAGCATTTCTAAACATGCCTACAAATACAAACACACTCATTAAACCATAAGGTGCATATTTAAATCCATAATATTCATAAAAAACAAAGGTATTTAATAATTTAAATACTATAAATAGAAGTGTAAACTGAATTATGAAATACACAAAACCAAATGTTGACAAGCCTGTACCCACGTGGCTTGAAACTCGAAATCCTCCAAGTCCATCTCCAAACAATAAATCACCGGGAGAAAAACTGATAATTTCTTTGTCAAAACGTATACCTAATGCATTTAAAATAGGGGTAGGGAATATTGCAGTAACTCTATTTTTGTAATATTCTTGTATTTGAGGGTAATTAAATCCCCTTAATTTTGCGTAATATAAGGTTTGGTCTGATATTCGCATATTTGCATATCTATTTAACATAAAGTTATCAATATATGTTTCATCCCAGCCCTTTTGATATGAATTAATATGAACTTTATCACTATTAGATAAAGATTTTAATGTTTTCATCAACTCTTCATCTTTATAAGTTGAAATCGTTTTTTCAAATAATTCTATTTTATCAATATCTTTTCTAATGGACCGATTATAAATCATAGCTAACGATACATCTGTAAAAAAATTCAATCCAAAAATTAAAAACAAACCTATTAGTGTAATTTTTGAGGGAGATACAAGATCGGTAAGTGGTATATTATTCTTTAAACTGTTTATTAAAAATAAAATTATTATGATAAAAAAAGGTTCAATTAGTTGTTCCCTACTATTCGATGCTATATTTAAAACAGTAATTAATACTACATAAATTATTATTATAATATTCGAAGAGTTTTTATTTTTTTTTTGATTGATTAGTGATGGAAATAACAATAAAATTGGTGCATAAACAAGATAAATTAATCCAGCTAAAAATTTTTGAGTTGTATTTGATAATTCAGTATCAGTTACTCCAAAAGTGTATACTTTTATAAATAGGCCAAACAACCCCATTCCCCATAAAATTGGATAGATATTTGATTTAATTTCAAAAAAATTAATTTTATACAAAATTTTCTGAAAAACATTATTTCTTTTCAATATTTTGTTAGGGCATGCAACATAAAAAGCAACAAAAGAGAAAAGGAATAAAATTATTTCATAAAAAAAAGTCTCAATGGGTAATTGCATACCAAATGTAATTTGATTACCTTCTATTAATGTCGATGTTAAAGGCAAATATCTATATAAAAAAATAGAAGTAAATAATAAAAATGCAAATGGATATTGTAAAATTATTAGTCTTTTTAAAACAAATTTTGTGTAAATAAATACAGCAATTAGTGTCATAATACAACCTATAAAATTTTCAAATTTTGGAAAAAAGATCATTTCAAAAATAGCAGAAATAATTGCTATAAAAATTAACCATTTTCTTACGAAATTTAATATGCCTGTATTTGAATCTTTCATTTACTTCAAATTTGAAATAATTTTTTTAAGTGTATTTAAGTTTGAATATCCTGATCTAATACATCTTTCATATCCATTTTTAGCAATTATATTTCTTCTATTCATATTTTTCAAATAGTATATACATTTTTCTAAAAGTTCTTGATTTGTTGAAAAAAATTCAGCCTCTCTTCCCTCTTCGAAAAGTTGTAAATGCTCTGAAGTTCTTTCAGCCATCATAAAGCCCCCACAGGCAGGTATTTCCATTGTTCTTGACGTTTGTAAATCATGATTAATTTTGCGCAAGAAACATAAAGAAATTTTAAAAGCTTGTAAAGCTTTCGAGTAGTCTTCGGAAAAAATAGAACTTTTTATTACTAAATTTGGATGGTATTCTTTGTATTGATTCCATTTGCCATCACCAAAGACTTTTACATTCAAACCATTTTCAACTAAATAAAGAATACTATCACATCTTTCTTTTTCCCAAACACCAACAAATCCAATATCAGCTCCAAATAATTCTTTTTCTTTTTCAGTTAGTACTCTTGGGTAGTGAAAAGTAGGTTCAAAGGATTGATTGGTAAAAATTACATTTCTTGCACCTTTATTTTTAAAATCCTCTATAATATATGACTTTGTCGTTATATGATAATCATACAAATGTAAAGAATTCATAAAGTTTAAACTCTGATTATGTCGTTCCATCATATTATCTGGTGAGTAATTTACAATAATTGCATCAGGTAATTTTTTTTTTATATATTTCAGGGTATCTGGTTTAATTGTTAATCCTTTACTAATCCATATTAAATCATAAACATTCTCGTTTATTAATTTTTTTATTTTTTTATTTGCAAAATTTTCATCTGGTAAACTAAGTGAAAAATTATATTTTTGAAATAAGCGATTTACTATTTTAAATTCTAAACTCAATTTATTACTAAATAACTCAACCTGATCTATTTTAGTTGCAATTTCAGTTAATGCCATATGCCTATGCAGGCACGTACTACTTTTTTTTCTAAAACTTCCTATAGATAAAATCCTCATTTAATAAAAATTATTTTTACTCTATAAATTGATTATAAGAGTCCCTTTAAAAATTTACACATTTGAAGCCCATAAGTATCCCATCCCCCAAGTTCTTTTACCCTTAATAATGCAGCTTCAGACATTTTTTCTCTTATATCGGGATTGTCAACTAAAAATTGTAACTTATCTGTCAATGCATCTGCAGATCTAATTGGAATTATAAATCCTTCTTTTCCGTTTGTAAATAAATCATTAGATCCACTATTAGGCGTTGCAATTATAGGACATCCACACGCTAACGCTTCTCCTTGAACCATTGCTAATCCTTCTTCTATACTTGGTAAAACAAATACATGAGAACTGCTGTAATATTCAATTAATTTTTGATTAGGAATAACACCTAAAAATTTTACTTGCTTTGTATTATCATAATTTAAAAAAGATTTTATTTCATCAGATATAGAACCAATAACTATAAATTCCTTATGTTCATAATTTAAATTTTTAAATGCTGCTAATGCATATAAAAAACCTTTTCTTATAGTAACACCCCCAACCCAAAGTACTCTAAATTTACCCAATGCAGGATTTCCTATTTTATTAAAACGATCTAATCGAGCTCCGTAAGGTATTTTTATAATTTTATCAACAGAAACTCCTTGATTTATAAAAGATTCTTTAACAAAATCGGATGGCACAGTAATAAAATTAGATTGACTATATTCCTCTTCTTCTTTTTCAATCATTTTTTTATCAACTCTTTTAAATTTTAAGCCCCACCTATCATATTCCTCTGTAAGTATTTTATCTTGAAATCTAATATGAGATGAACCTCTATCACAAATATATTTACCCCCGAGTCTTTGTACTTTTTTGCCAGACTTCAAACCTGAGCCTGATAATGCAATTAAAATAGTTGCATTTTGAATATTACTTGCAACATAGGTATCTAATAATTCATGATCTAACCAAGCCCATTTTTTATTCAACCATTCAATATTATCCAATTTCAACATTCCTCTTTTCATAAAAGGTGCATGCAACCAAGGAAATGTTTTAATTTTTGAAATAGGAATACCTGTTTCATCTTTTAATTTAAATTTAGGGTATCCTGTATAAATTTTATCAAGTAATTCGTGTATTTCTAATTGACGTGCCAAGTGAAAGTGATGAAATCTTCCTGAAGTTATTTGAGTTATTTTCATTTCAATTTTTTAATAATCTTTTATAATTTTTTATCAAGTCAAAGGGTAATTCCATCACAGCACTAAAAAAATCTTTCCAAGTGTCCTGAACAATCAACAATGAATTTTTTAATACTATAAATATTAAAAAAACGTCTATAATTAAGAGTGATAATGGAACAAATGAAATGATATTTGTTGTTTTAATTACAAAATAACCCAATAACAATGCAATAAAACAAGAACCCACATAATATAATGAAAATGTTTTATGATTGTTAGTTGATGCCAAAACTACGCTACTTGTATACCAAACTGTATTTGTAATTAAAGTAATTAAAAAACTAACGAATAATATAATATCAAACTCTAATTGATTTTTTGTCCAAGTAAGATAAATAAATTCTCCAAATAAAAACAGCAAAAGTGCTGCTAAAAGCGAAAAATAGAATGATATTGAAACTGCATAACGGTGTAACTTTTTCATTGACACAAAATCTTGTTTACCATAAGCCAATGAAAATTCAGGCCAAACAGAATTATTTATTAAGTTAAATCCTATTTTTATAAAATTAATCAATGTTCTTGTTGTGTTATAAATAACTACAGCAGCACTGCCTAAGGTAAAGTTAATCAATAATGTAAATCCTTGAAGAATAATTGAATTTCCTACAGGGAAAGATAAAAAAGAAAAAGCAGGTATGATGATTCTTTTAAATTCAACCCTGTCAAAATACTTGAAATTAATAGACAATGGAAAATAATGTTGTGTTTTAATTGCTTTAAATACCAAACCAATAATTCTAGGTATAATATAGATAAGAATAATTAGTATGAGATGCAATTGTAATACAACTCCAACAATCAAAAATATATTTTCAGACATTCTTACATAATTATTGACCATAACCCCAGTTGCATTGCGATTTGTAGCCCTATATATGGCATCAAAAAGCCCACTTGTCATTCCTGCAAATACTTGTATAAGTAAACAAACAACTATTGTTTCAGCTGTTTTTTCTGGGATGTTCTCTAGTTTAAATAAACTAGAAAGATTAATTGCATAAAAAAATAGTAAAGTTATAATTACTACTATTGTAAATACAATAATTATAAAAAATAGGTTATTATTAAAAAGTGTATTGCATTTCTTTATTTCTTTTTTTGCATAAGATATTGTAAACTCATTAATAGTTACCGTATTCAATCCAATATCTGACATAGCAAAATAGGAGGTAAGTGATAGTAACACCAACCAATCCCCATATAAATCAACACCCCAGTATACTAAAAACAAAGGTACAGCAACAAACTGAAAAACAGTATTAAATAATACTGTTAGTCCGTTAGCACCAAAATTATTTCTAATAGCTTTTAGATTGATCATCTTTTAAAGACATGTTCTCTGATGGTTTGGTAATACATTCTAACTTTAAATTCAAGGTTTGATTTGATAAAATTATAATCAACTAACTTTTCTAACTCAGTAAGTATTTCTGGTTTTTCAATCTTATTATCAATTCTTTGCATTTCAAATTTATACAGATGACATTTAATAGAATTTCTATTAATTTTCTTTTTTAAATGATACTTTTCTATAATTTCTCTTTGCAGAGTACCATAAACATACACAAAGTCAGTTACATTTGTTATAAACCTATCTTTCGTTAGTGTTGGTCTATATTCAAATCTATAATTGCTAACAATATTCTCTGAATAATAAAATTTACCTAGTGGGGATAATCTTAGCCATAATCCCCAATCCCCAATTAGTTTTAAATTTTCATCAAAATAATTTACCTTTTTCAGTGCCTCTTTTTCCACTACAAATGCTGCAAAACTAGTTTTAGGACTCCTTATTTGTTCATAAAAATTTTCAGGAAAAGAGGTTATTTTTTTTGCAGAATTAATTTTTCTTGTTTTTAAAACTTGATTATCGTCATCTACTAAATTAAAACCAAAACGATACAATACCCCATCTGGTTTTACAATTTTATGAAAAGATTCAACAAAATTTGGTTCATAATAATCGTCACTACTCAACAAAGCAATATGGGTCCCTGATAAATTTTTACATAAAAAATTCCAATTCTCCATCATCGTTAAAAAACTAGGTGGGCTAATTACTCTTATTTGATTTTTGTACTTCTCTAAAACAATATCTGTATCGCCATCGTTGCTATGATTATTAGAAATCACAATTTCAAATGGTTTTTCAGTTTGATTAAGTATTGATAAAATAGTTTTTTCAAGATAACTCCCTTGATTATAGGTTGGGATTCCAATGGATAATTTTACATTCATAGTTATCTATATTTTTTTAATCCCTCATAAAGACTTATTTTAGCCTCCCAATTAGGTAATGTACTTCCTTTATCCCATAATTTCATTACCTCTCTTTTACGATAGGGTTTTCCCCCCCAAACTACTCGAACTTTTTTATTGGTTACTTTCTCAAACAAAGCAATTACCTCTTTTAATTGATAACTTTCAGTACTTGCAACTGCATAATACTGATGGGTGATAGACTGTTCATTGAGAAGATGCTGAAAAGCGATTTCAAATGCGCTACATACATCGCTGATATGAACTAAATTCAACATTTGTTCACCAGGAGACATGTTTAACTCTGTTTGTTCATCTGCAAACTTATTCAATAAATTGATAAGTTTGGGTCTTGTATCAGTCTCTCCATAGGTATCAAAAAGTTTTAGGGTAATTACCTTAAAATCTTCTGCTTTTACATAATAGTCAATCAAACTCTCAAAAGCTTGTTTGGTAGCTGCATACAAACAAACAGGATTATAGTCTTCATTATTAAAATGTTGCCAAGAAGTACCTGTATTGATTAATTTTTTAACTCCCGCTTCTTTCATAGCTTCCAAAAGGTGCAACCCGAAAGTAATATTACTAGCTACCAAGCCGTCAATTTGAGAGGATTGGTGCTCAGCTATAAAATTCGAGGCCAAATGAAAGGTACAAACAGGCTGTATTTCTTTAAAAAAATCAACGAGTGCATTTAAATCACTTTCATATCTAAAGATATGAAGATGTTTATGATGCAATTTGGTGACATCTGAATGGGGTCTAACGATGATATAAACTTCATAATTTTTTTCTAAAAAATAGGTTGTAAGATTTGACCCTACAAAACCTGTTGCCCCAGTAATGACTATTTTTTTGTTCACTTTAAAATGGATTTTTGCTACTGAATTCTTCTAATGTTGGAAATTCTTGATCTCTTTTTGAAAGAATAGGGTTTTTCATTGCCCAATCAAATCCCAAAGAATGGTAATGAATACCTGCATCTGCTGTTGGATTGTATTCAGTGGCTACATTATACACGGTTATGGTATCATCCTGTAATGATTTGAATCCATGTGCCAATCCTTTAGGTATAAAAATGGATTTTTTGTTTTGTTCGGACAATTCTACTGAAATGTGTTGTAAATAGGTAGAAGAATTTTGTCTAAGGTCAACAACTACATCTACAATAGCTCCTTTAGGAACAAATACCAATTTTTCATGATCGTGAGGAGGCAATTGGAAATGCATTCCACGAATAACATCTCTTTTAGAAACCGAAAAATAAGACTCTCTAATTTCAAAAGCAAGGTTATGCTGGTGAAAGGTGTTTTTATGAAATGTTTTTACGAACAAACCACGGTCATCGGTTGCATTAAAATTATGAATAATAAATACGCCTTCTAAAAGAGTGTTTTCTAATGTCATTGATTTAAAAATTTAATCCAAAAAACTCTTCCAATTTATCAGCCACAAAATCCAATTGCTCGTTAGTCAAGGCAGGTTGTACCCCAATCCAAAAGGTATTGTTCATGGTAGTATCTGTATGAGTCAATTCACCTACGACTCTATACTCTACGTCTTTAAAATAAGGTTGTTTTAGCAAGTTACCTGCAAACAACAACCGAGAGCCAATTTTGTTATCGTCTAAAAAACGGGTCAATTCCACTCTAGTAACACCAGCCCCTTCTTTTACGGTTAATGGAAATCCAAACCAAGATGGGTTGCTATTCGGCGTTGGCTCAGGCAATTCTAAGAAATCAGTCAACGTTTCCAAACGGCTTTTTAAATACGCATAATTTTCTCTTCTGCGTTGGATAAAGAAATCCAACTTGTCCAACTGCGCCAATCCACAAGCTGCTTGCATGTCCGTAATTTTTAAATTATATCCTGAATGGGAATATACATATTTATGGTCATAACCAAAAGGCAAATCTCCATGTTTTTGTTCAAAACGACAACCACAAGTATTGTCACATCCTGGAGGACAATAACAGTCTCTACCCCAATCTCTAAAAGATTCTGCAATGACTTTTAATTCAGGGTTGTTCATAAACACAGCACCACCTTCACCCATGGTCATATGATGTGCAGGATAAAAACTTAACGTTCCAATATCCCCAAACGTACCGCATTTTTGTCCATTGAATTCTGCGCCCAATGCATCGCAAGTATCTTCAATCAACCACAAATTATATTTGTCACAGATTTCCTTTACTTTCCCTACATTGAATGGATTTCCCAAAGCATGCGCTAACATGATGGCTTTGGTTTTGGGTGTAATCGCAGCTTCAATCAAATCGGCATTTACGTTGTGCGTTTTGATATCTACATCTACAAACACTGGTATCGCACCAAATTGCACAATAGGGTTTACGGTGGTTGGAAAACCTGCAGCAACCCCGATCACTTCATCACCTTTTTTGACGGCTCTGTCACCCAATTTTGGGGACGTAATGGTGCTAAAAGCAACCAAGTTTGCCGAAGAACCTGAATTCACAGACAAACAATATTTTACGCCTAAAAAATCGGCTAATTTTTTTTCAAATAAGGTATTGAATCTTCCTGTGGTCAACCAACCATCCAAAGAAGCGGCTACCATGTTTTGCAATTCTTCTTCCCCTAACAACTTCCCAGAGGGCGGCACAACCGTTACTCCAGGTACAAAAGCTTTAGGTGCATACTGTTCTTTGGCATATTCACTTACTAAATTGGCGATTTCTGCTCTTAAATGTTCTAATTTATTACTCATTATTTCTTGATTTGATAAGCCGCAATTTCTTGCAAGCATTGTTCTTGTATATTTTTTCCTGATAACCAGTGTTGGTGCCAATTGACAATACTGTCTAGCGTATATTCTAAATTCCATTTAGGGTGCCAATGCAATTTCATGGCTGCCTTAGAACAATCGAGTTTCAGATACCCTGCCTCGTGTGGATTGTTGTTTTTGTCCAATTCCCAAGAAGCCCCTTTGCCCCATTTAGTAACCAACTTGTCTAAAATCCAACCCACCGATTGACAATCTTCATCTTTAGGACCAAAATTCCAGCCTTCTGCGTATGCAGCACCCTCTTCATACAAGTGCTGTGCCAATACCAAATACCCAGAAAGGGGTTCTAATACATGTTGCCAAGGGCGTGTTGCCATCGGATTTCGGACAATCACAGGCTCGCTTTTTTCAAAGGCTTTTAAGATATCGGGTATCAAACGATCGTCTGCCCAGTCGCCACCACCAATCACATTTCCAGCTCTTGCAGAGGCAAGATTGGGTGTGTCATTGGTATTGAAAAAAGAACTTCTATAAGCAGCCGTTACCAATTCAGCACAACCTTTGCTACTGCTATAAGGGTCATGTCCGCCCATAGGTTCGTTTTCGCGATACCCCCAAGCCCATTCCTTGTTTTCGTAACACTTATCAGTAGTGACAGAAACAATGGCTTTCAAATGAGAGCAACTTCTTGCAGATTCCAATACATTGGCGGTACCAATCACATTGGTCATATAGGTTTCAATAGGTTCTTTGTATGACAAACGAACCAAAGGTTGCGCTGCCATATGAATCAATACCTCAGGATTAAAATCAGTCATGCTTTTTTTGATAGCGGCTAGGTCATTGATGGTGCCAATTTCTGAGTGCATACAGGCTGCCACATTCGCCTCTGTAAATAAATTGGGTTGGGAGGGAGGTGTCAAGGCATAGCCTTTTACAGTAGCTCCCATGGATTGCAACCATAAGGACAACCAAGAACCTTTAAATCCAGTATGTCCAGTTACAAATACTTTTTTCCCTTTCCAAAAATCAGGTTGCACCTTTCCTTTTACTCTGTCCATAGTTTCCAAGGTGCTTTGTTGGTTTCCCATAAGTTTTCTAAATGATGTTTGTCTCGCAAGGTGTCCATAGGCTGCCAAAATCCTTCATGCTTGAAGGACATTAACTCGCCATCAGTTGCCAATCCTTTTAGCGGTTCTTGTTCCCAAATACACTGATCTCCGTCAATACGGTCAATTACTTTGGGGGACAATACAAAAAAACCTCCGTTGATCAAGGCGCCATCTCCTTTGGGTTTTTCTTCAAAACGCATTACTTGATTGTCCACAATGTTCAATGCTCCAAAACGTCCGGGAGGATACGTTGCGGTTAAAGTAGCCTGTTTGCCATGTGCTTTGTGGAAAGCGAGTAAATCTGCGATGTTTACATCTGCGACCCCATCTCCATACGTAAAACAAAAAGCTTCCTCATCTTTCAAATAAGGAGCTACACGTTTCAACCTGCCTCCAGTCATGGAATCATCACCCGTATCTACCAAAGTAACTTTCCACGGCTCTGCTCTTTTAGTATGCACAATCATCTCATTACCTTTCATATCAAACGTAACGTCCGATTGGTGCAGGAAATAATTGGCAAAATATTCTTTAATCACATAGCCTTTATAGCCACAGCAAATGATAAAATCATTGATACCATAATGAGAATAGATTTTAAGGATATGCCATAAAATGGGCTTGCCCCCAATTTCTACCATGGGTTTTGGTTTAGAGACGGTTTCCTCGCTCAATCGGGTACCTAAGCCCCCAGCTAATAATACTGCTTTCATACTCTTTTTTTATAATTGTTTTTAATTGGTACATATAAATGCGTCTGAAAAGAACTCTTTTTCGGGGAGTCCATGTTCCATACATACTTTTTTGGCGGATTCTATCATGTCATTAGAGCCACAGGCATATACTTGTGCATTGCTTAAATCAATACCACTCAGCAACACGGCCTCCTGCACATAGCCTTTGTGCCCGTCAAAGCTATTCATTTCTCTTGACAATGCTTTTATAAATTGTAAGTTTTTTAACGAAATCATTGTAGGTTGCCAAAAAACATCGTTTTCAGTTCTTGCGCCAAAAAACAGCCAAAAGTTTTTATGTGCATAGTCCAAAGAATGTGCTTGTACCTGTTCTAAAATGGCTTTTACAGGCGCAATTCCTGTGCCTGTAGCTAAGAAGATGATGTTCGACTTTTCCGTTTCCCGTAAGAAAAAAGAACCTAAGGGTCCTTCCAAACGCAGCAAGTCATTTTCTTTCGCTTCCTCAAACCAATAACGGCTCATAGCACCGTTCTCGTATTTTTTAATAAAAAATTCCAAACTTTCTTTTTCTTTAAAAGCATTCGCTACAGAATAACTTCGTTTGATGTCTCCGCGAATCAAGTTGACATACTGTCCTGAATTGTAGGCGAAATTTGCGGAGGGAGGCAATCTCAATAGCACCTTAATGACATCAGGCGTCAACTTTTCGATGCTTTGTATTTTGGCAGGTACTATTTTCTTTTCATACAACGTAATATTGCCCAAATCCTCTACATCTAACAACAAATCCGAGGTAGGGATGGCATTGCAAGAGAGGGTTTGGGTTTCTTTTTCAGCAGCAGTCAATACCATGTCATCTAATTTATCTTTAGTAGTCCCTTCGGTAATCTTTACCACACAACTGCGACATCTTGCTGTTAAACAACTGTGTTCTAAAAAAATACCCGCAGCCTTGGCTGCTTCAAAGATAGTGGTAGTGGAATCACAACTAAATAGTTTATCGTTCTTTAACTGTATTGTGAACATTCGTTGGTTATATTTTTTGTTTCACAGTGCTACTCAATGTTTCATTTAGTTACACGGTGGGTTTTATTTTTTTGTTTCAAAGAGTTAAGCAGTGTTTGAAACTGTGTTACTCAATGTTTTTATTTTTACAGTGTTACTCGGTGTTGTACTCTGTGAGACACTGTGATACTTTTTTTTACGATGCACTTGTCCCCAAACTAAATACTTCAAATCCTATTTGCTGAAGTTGATCTTTGTCCAATATTTTTCTACCATCAAAAATAAAAGCGGGTTTTTTCATGTTTTTATAAATCTGTTCCCAATCATAGGTAGCAAACTCGTCCCAATCTGTTAAAATTGCCACAGCATGTGCATCGTTCATCGCTTGGTAGGGGTCATTACTTACCGTCAACAAAGAAGTATTTTCTTCAGGTTTTCTAGTTGCCAAATAATCCAAATCAGCATATATTTTTGCGGCAGATACTTTCGGGTCATAAACGACTACGTTTGCCATTTCATCTAATAAATGATCGGCTACATAAATAGCGGCAGATTCGCGGGTATCATTGGTATCCTTCTTAAATGCCCAGCCCAAAAAGGCAATTTTCTTTCCCGAAACGGTATTGAACAATGTTTTTACAATCGTATCTGAAAATCGTTTTTTCTGATGATCGTTCATGATGATTACTTGTTCCCAATAATCTGCTACATTGTCTAATCCGTATGATTTGGCAATATAGACCAAGTTCAAAATGTCTTTTTGAAAACAAGAGCCCCCAAAACCTACAGAAGCTTTTAAAAACTTTGGTCCAATGCGGCTGTCTGTACCGATGGCTTTTGCCAATTCGCTAACATCTGCCCCTGTCACCTCACACAATTCGGAAATGGAATTGATAGAAGACACTCTTTGTGCTAAAAAGGCATTGGCGGTTAATTTTGACAACTCCGATGACCACACATTGGTCGTTAAAATACGTTCTCTAGGAATCCATTGGGCATATATTTCAACCAACGCTTCAATGGCTTCTTTCCCTGCTGTGGTTTGCATGCCTCCAATCAATACGCGATCAGGATGCATCAAATCTTCAATGGCAGTGCCTTCTGCTAAAAACTCAGGATTGGACAATATCTGAAAATGAACTCCCTTACCTGTATTTTCTACGATGGTACGGATGGTTTCTGCAGTTCTTACGGGTAGCGTAGATTTCTCAACAATAATTTTATCGGTAGTTGAAACTTCCGCAATTTGTCGTGCACACAATTCCACAAATTTCAAATCAGCAGCCATACCTTTCCCTTTTCCATAAGTTTTGGTAGGGGTATTCACAGAGATAAAAATCATATCGGCTTTGGCAATCGCTTCATTTACGGCTGTAGTAAAAAATAAGTTTCTTCCACGAGCTCTAGCAACAACAGCGTCCAAACCGGGTTCGTAAATGGGTAAATTATTCAATTCTGCGTCATTCCATGCAGCAATTCGTTGTTGATTCAAATCCACAACCTCCACTCGTATATCAGGGCATTTATCGGCAATAACCGCCATCGTAGGACCACCTACATAGCCTGCTCCGATACAACAAATGTTCTTTATTTTCATTTTTTTTTATTTTATTACACGGTGCTTCGCAGAGTTTTCACAGGGTTGCACGGTGTGTTTTTTATTGTTTTTTGTTTCACAGAGTCTCTCGGTGTTTTGCACTGAGTCACTCAGAGTTTTTATTGTTTTTTGTTTCACAGAGTTTCTCGGTGTTTTGCACTGAGTTACTCAGAGTTTTTTATTGTTTTTTATGTATCACTGTGGTACACTGTGGTGAACTCTGCGCAACTCTGTGAAACAATGCACACAGTGTAACGCTGCGCAACTCTGTGATACCAAGAAACCACTATTCCTCTTGCTTTAATATCTCATGCCCAGCCTTCAACAAGTCCACATTTTTGCGCATCAAAGCAATATCACCTTCCATCATATCGTGCACCAAAGAAGCCAAATCATGCTCAGGCACCCAACCCAACTCGTTTTTAGCTTTACTTGGGTCTCCAATCAATAAATCCACTTCTGTTGGTCTAAAATATTTAGGGTCAATAGACAACACCTCTTTACCTATTTCAATTTGATATTCTTTGTGTGAGCAGGAAACAACATAGGCTTTTTCATCAACTCCCTCTCCCTTAAATTCCAGGGCAATACCCACTTCTCCGAATGCCATTTTTACAAAATCACGAACAGTTGTGGTAACTCCAGTAGCAATCACCCAATCTTGGGGTTTGTCTGCTTGGAGAATCATCCACATCATACGCACATAATCCTTGGCATGTCCCCAATCACGTTTTGCTTCCAGGTTTCCTAGATACAATTTATCTTGCAAGCCCATCGCAATTTTTGCTACGGCTCTTGTAATTTTACGAGTTACAAAAGTTTCTCCTCTACGTGGAGATTCGTGGTTGAATAAGATGCCGTTACACGCAAACATATCATACGCTTCACGGTAATTTTTGGTAATCCAAAATCCATAAATCTTCGCAACTCCATACGGCGAACGTGGGTAAAAAGGCGTACTCTCATCATAAAAGCCACGCTCATTTTTGTTTTCTTCCAATCCTCCATACAATTCAGAAGTAGAAGCTTGGTAAATACGTGTTTTTTCGGTCAAGCCCAACAAACGAACCGCTTCCAAAATACGAAGCGTTCCCAATCCATCCACATTTCCTACATATTCCGGCATGTCAAAAGACACCTTCACATGACTCATGGCACCCAAATTGTAAATCTCATCAGGCTGGGTTTCTTGAATGATACGGGTCAAGTTCATAGAATCCGTCAAATCCCCATAATGCAAATGCAAACGTTGGTTAGGGTCGTGCGGGTCTTGATACAAATGATCAATACGATCCGTATTAAACAACGAAGATCTTCGTTTGATACCATGTACGATATAGCCTTTTTCTATCAATAATTCTGCTAAATAA
>Ga0210037_1000502_pt1 | contig 28867 bp, 32 predicted proteins | sample CryGey08umfilter_3_FD_185451 | JGI IMG/M metagenome (GOLD analysis project Ga0210037, IMG submission 185451) | Groundwater microbial communities from aquifer in Utah, USA - Crystal Geyser 4/9/14 0.8 um filter (SPAdes) (version 3) | ecosystem: Environmental > Aquatic > Deep subsurface >...
AAGAAGTACCAAAAGAAGCAGAAGTGGTGAAGGAAGAAACATCACCAAAAGAAGTAAAAACGGAGAGGACAGATATGAAGAAAGTAGTAACAGAAAAGCTGGTGTCTGTGAAACACTATCTTATGGGACTGAGTAAAACAACGAAGAGTTTTATTGTTGTGATTGGTCTTTTTGCTGTGGTGCTTGGCATCGCTTATTTCTACAAAGGAGTGTTTGTCGTTGCCACTGTCAATGGAACACCTATTAGCAGACTGAGTGTTGTGAAAGAACTTGAGAAGAAGGCTGGCAAAGATGTCCTCGATACTATTATCACCAAGAAACTCATTCAAGATGAAATCAAGAAATCTGGTATTGTCATCAAAGATGGAGATGTGACAGGAGAAATTGATAAAATCAAAGAACAGGTAAGTGCGCAAGGAGGTACTCTGGAAGAGGCCCATTCAAGATGAAATCAAGAAATCTGGTATTGTCATCAAAGATGGAGATGTGACAGGAGAAATTGATAAAATCAAAGAACAGGTAAGTGCGCAAGGAGGTACTCTGGAAGAGGCCCTGACTGCTCAAGGAATGACCGAGGCTGACCTTCGAGAACAAATCGTACTCAACAAAGCACTCGAACAAATCTTGTCTGATAAGATAGCGGTGACGGATGAGGAAGTGACTGAATATCTTTCAAAAAGCAAAACTGCTCTTCCAAAAGGTACGAATTCTGATGATATGAAAAATCAGGTGAGAGAACAACTGAAGGGTCAGAAGTTTAATACCGAAGCAGGGAAATGGCTCGAAGCTTTGAAATCAAAAGCACAAATCAACTATTTCATGCAGTACTAGAGCACGAGGAAAAGATATAGAATAAAAAAGACTCTTCTCTCGGAAGAGTCTTTTTTTATCTTGCCAAAACGATGCCGAAAACATTTTTGGCACCAGCCTTCTTCAGTACGCGAGCACATTCAAGAAGAGTGGTGCCTGTTGTTGAAACATCATCGATGAGCCAGATGGATTTCCCTAAAACGAGAGGTGTGGTTCCCTTTCGTATTTCAAAGGCGTTGCGCAGATTATTATAGCGTTCGTCTTTTGTTGTTGTTTGCATCTGAGGTTTGGTGTAGCGTGTACGAATGAGGCAATGTTCCAGCAGTACATCACCGATATGAGGCGTGAGTTCGTCTTTGAGTGCCTCTGCGAGTAGGGATGATTGGTTGAATCCACGAAATCTCAAGCGACGAGAATGAAGTGGCACAGGTATGTAGAGATCAGGGAGAGGTATATCTGTTTCTCTTACTCTTTCGGCAAGCCATGTGCCCAAGGGATGGGAGAGATCATAAATAAAACGGTATTTGAAGGTATGGATACAGAGTGAAACGAGAGGCTCTTTGTAGAGTGATCCAGCGAAGATGCCATCAATTTCTTCTCTATTGGCGCAGGAAAAACAAGTGTCACCACGAGAAGTAGTACTTTTGAAACACAGAGGACAGCGTTGCTTCAAACGACGAGGAAAGGTTTTCTGGCAATCAGAACAAAGAATGTGTCCATACGTATTGCAACCAATACAAAAAAGAGGAAAGAAAGTATCCAAGCAGGCTGTGCCTATTTTTTTTCCAGTGCGTATGAATGATGCGAGATTTAGAGACACACGACGATATCTTTTTTAAGTGAAAGACGCAGTGTTTTTTTGAGAGGATTGTCTATGAGTTTTTCTGCGATGCTACTTTCTACGTTCTCTTGGATATTCTTCTTGATCATACGAGCACCTTCCTGTGTGGTGAAGCTTTTTTTCGCGATGTATTTCACGAGGGTGACTGGATAGATCAGTGTTATTCCTTGTTTCCTGAGTCTTTCTTTGAGAAGGGAGATTTCGAGTACGACAATCTTTTCGATGGCTTCTTTTGTGAGTGCATTGAATACGATAGTATGGTCGAGTCTTGCCAGGATCTCAGGACGTATCTTTTCTTTCAGTTCCTTGAGCACCTCATTTTTTATGGTGTGAAACTGTGAATTCAGATCTTCATCACCGATGTTTTTCGAGAAACCGATATGAGCGCTTTTGGTAAACGAGGTGGTGCCAATGTTCGAAGTGAGAATAATGAGCGTATTTTTGAAGCTTATTTTTCGTCCTTCGGCATCGGTGAGTGTCCCTTCGTCGAGGATTTGCAGAAGAATGTTCCAGACATCGGGGTGAGCTTTCTCGATCTCATCAAAAAGAATCACTGCATACGGCTTTCTTCGTACCTGTTCGGTGAGTTTTCCTCCTTCTCCATAGCCGATATAGCCTGCTGGTGCTCCGAGAATCTGTGAAACGCTGTGGCGTTCCATAAACTCACTCATATCAAGACGTATGAGAGCGTTTGGATCGCCGAAGAATTCTTCTGCCAAAATTTTTGCAGCGAGCGTTTTACCGACGCCGGTTGGTCCGAGGAAGAGAAATGAACCAAGTGGTCGGTTCGGATCACTAATATTTGAAAGTGAACGTGTAAGGGTATTTCTCAGGGCTTCACCTGCTTCTTTTTGTCCTATAAGGAGTCTGTCCAAGCTCTTATGAAGATGTGAGATCTTTTGACGAGGATTTTCTTTCGCGAGTTTAGCAAAAGGAATATGTGTCATATGAGACACCGTTTTGAGGATGTGTTCTATGGATACAGGAGTAATAGCTATTTCTCTCATATCTTTTCTTTGTTTCTTCAGCGTTGTGATTTTCTGTGTGAGCACCTGTTCTTTCTCATACCAGTTGCCTGCCTCATCGTACTGTTCTTCTTCGGTGAAGAGTTCTTTTTGCTTCTTGACTGACACGAGTTCATCTTCGAGTGTCAAGAGTATTTTTTCGGTGAGAGGAATTTCTCTGTTTTGTTTGGCGAGAGCGGATGCTTCATCGATGATGTCGAGTGCCTTATCAGGAAGGAAACGATCGGGAATATAGCGCACACTCAAATCCACAGTGGTATTTATAATGTCTTTCGAAAGTGAAATGGTGTGAAAATCCTCGTAACTTTTTCGGATATGAAAAAGAATTTCTTTCGTTTCTTCGGCACTTGGTTCTGTAATGAGTACCGATTGGAAGCGACGATCGAGAGCTGAATCTTTCTCAATATGACGCTTGTATTCAGAGAAAGTGGTCGCTCCGATACACTGTATTTCTCCGCGAGAAAGGGCAGGTTTCAAGATATTAGCTGCATCAAGACCTCCACTCGTATTGCCTGCCCCAACGATAGTATGAATTTCATCAATAAACAGAATGATATTTTTATTTTGAGTTACTTCGCGAAGTATCTCTTTCAATCGAGATTCAAATTCGCCACGGAAGTTCGTGCCTGCCACCACGAGGGTGAGGTCGAGGAGGAGAATATTTTTTCCGTAGAGCGTATAGGGCACTTTCTTTTCCTTGATCATTTTTGCAAGAGCTGATACCAATGCTGTTTTCCCGACACCAGGTTCTCCGATGAGGAGGGGATTGTTTTTCTGTTTGCGAGTGAGGATTTGGATGATGCGACTTATTTCCTGTTCTCTCCCCACGAGGATATCATCGGCGTAGGCACTACCCTTGGTCATATCAATAGCATACTGATCAAGGAATGGCGTAGGACTTTTTTTTGTTGTCGTATTTTTCGTCAGAAGATTTTCAGGAAGGTCGAACATTTTTGAGAGTTGTGGAAAATGATCGAAACTGAGATGAGCGTCGAGAGTAGAGATTATTTTTTTCTCATCTATTTGTAGTGATGCGATAATTTCGAGGAGACTTTGGTGTCTTGATCGGAAGAGAGCATAGACCAAATGTTCGGTACCAACATAAGGATAACTGAATTTATGGGCAGTGCTGTATGCTTGAAGCAGAGTGTCTTTGAGGGCAGGTGAGAGCAGAAGAGGTTTTTTTTCTGTTTTCTTCTCAGTCTTTGTCTTTCTTTTGAGACAGATTTTTGCGAGAGGTTCTTTCTTGAAGCCCATGATTTCGAGGAGAATACCACCCAAACTCATATTTTCGAGAAAGAGAGCCATTAGTAAGTGTTCAATGCCAATTTCTGTATGTCCGGTATAGCGAGCAATATCCTCAGCTTCCTTGAGGCTCTTTTTGGCGTTAATAGTCATTCTTTGATGGAAAAGTGTCTTTTTCATACTTAATTTTTTGTGCTATAATTATGAATGTGAGAGAGGGAAATAAGAGTATATCTATTCTATTTTCTCTCCGCCCGAATGTCAACCTACAATCGTTTTTTTTGTAGTCATTTTTCTCTCTTGAATGTTTTTTATAAAGTGTGCTATAGTGTAATCAATTAGAGAATATAAAAATAAATGTATGGCTTTTAGTTTTCGAACCCCTCATTTTCTTGGTATAGATTTCGGAGCAGCACATATCAAAGCAGTTGAAATTGCCTTGGAAAATGATCAACCTGTTTTAGTGAATTATAGTCAAATTGATTTGACTGATTTGGAACGAAAGAAAGTATCAGAACCGAATTATTCATATGACGATGCTATCGTCTCTTATTTGCAAGAGCTCATCGATCAGATGAAACCAAAAAGTGAGTTGGTATCGGTTGCTATGCCTGCTTTTACTGGGCTTGCATTTTTTGTTGATTTCCCAGTTATGGAAGATGAAGAACTGAGCAATGCTCTTCATCTCGAAGCGCATAAATATATTCCATCTACTCTCGAAGATGTGACTCTCAGTTGGGAAGTTGTCGATAGGCACGGTACTCCTGATGGAGAAATGATGGGCATCCTTCTTGTTGCGGCTCTCAACAAAGATATACTTCGTTTCAAGAAATATATAGAAAGAACGAGTCTCAACTTAGGTCTTCTTGAGTTGGAAATTCTCTCTCTCACAAGAGCTATTATTGGTGATGAGCTCGGGCTGTATGTCATTATCGATATAGGACTACAAGCCACCAATATTCTGCTGGTTGAAAATAGCATCATCAAAGCGAGTCGTAATGTCGGTGTAGGAGGAAAGGATATTACTCATACTATCAAGGAAAGTTTTGGCGTGGCGGATGAACGAGCAGAAGAGATGAAGAAAAGTGGGAAAAATTTCTTTACTTCCGCTGAGTCTACGTTATCCTTCCCATCTCTACAGTCTGTAGCGAGTGAAGTGGTGAGAATACTGTCCTCGTATCAATCAGAGAATGGTGATACTGTTTGTAAACAGATATTTCTTTCGGGTGGGAGTGCTCATTTCACTGGACTTGCTGAATATTATACCAAAATTCTTAATATAAATGTCAGTATAGCAGATCCGTGGAAGAATATCTCCCATAAACCAGAGCTAGAATCACGCATTAGAGAGTTTGGAGCTTCTTTTTCTGTGGCTATCGGACTCGCATTATACGGCATCGAAACTCATTTGCATAAGAAAGTCTCCCTAGTCAAAGAAAAGAAAACATTCAAAGATTTTTTTATCAAAAAAATATAAAGAACCTTTCCTGAGGTTCGAAAAATAAATATTAATACAGAATATAATGGAGGAAACAAACTTTGCATCAGCGTCTGATAGTTCAAGAAAACAATCTTCGATCGGTGCGTCGATGATTATGGTAGTTATCTTCTTTCTCGTTCTCGCATCGTGGGGCGGAATGAAATGGTATATCAAAAAACTCGACAACACCTTTGCTCAAGGACAAGATCATTTTTATGACGTATCAAAATCTTTTCAAGGAGCATCAGTGAATAGAATCGATGCTTTTGAGAAGCGATTACAACTTTCCCAAGTACAAATGAAGAGCGCAGAGGAAATAAACTCGGAGAATTTCTTGAAAAAGCTCGAATCAATCACTTTACCAGGAGTACAGATTAAAAAATATGAAGTTAATATAGAAAAGAGAATGGTCGCTATTACTGGACTGACAAATAGCTTCAGATATACCGCTGAACAAATTGCAAAATTCAGAATGGATCCTTTCTTCAAAGGTGTGACGGTAGGTGATTTTGCCAAGAGTGAGGCCGGTATCATTACTTTTTCTTTCACTGCTACTTTTTAATTTTCTTATTCTTTATTTTTATGCGTTTGAAATTACTTATTTTTCCTTTTTTTGCTCTTCTCTCCTTGGTGATTATTATTGGCTTTATGAAGCCAGATTTTGATTCTATCTTAGAGAAGAAGTCTGCCATTGCAAATCAGCAAACCGTAGTGGATAGTGCTGATATTATAGTGAAGCAGGTTGCGACGCTGAATAGTGATTTGGATCTTCATTCCAAAGCAGAGAATATTTTACTCACTTATTTGCCTCGTACGCTCGAGCAGGATTCGATTATTGACGCTTTCAACTTCACTGCTTCCCAGACTGGACTAGTGGTTTCTGATATTGTTTTTACTAAAGAAACAGTCAATACTGTCAGTGCAGATGATTTGGGTGATACTCTTGCGACCGATCCTTCTTCACTCGATACACAGAAGGTGGCTCCTCAGACATTCATCTTCACAGGTACTATGACTGGTCCATATGAAGGAATGAAAACATTTTTTGATCGTTTCACTCGTATCAATCGTTTTCAAAATATTATACTTTTCTCTCTTGAAAAGGGGGATGCTGCTCCGGGTTCTACGGTTTCTTCAGATTCCTTGAAAGGTACTATCACTGTGCAATATGGATATTTGAAAGATAAGCCAGTCTCATCTGCTTTGAATTTAGCTTTCCTACAGAAAAGTGAGCCATTTGATTTCTCTCCTATTGATACATTGGAAACAAGGATGGCAGAGATAGCACCTCTGGGAGATGCTCCTTCTGGTAAACCAAATCCATTCCAATAAATGATGTATTTATGCAGGAAATAAAAACAAATAAAATTCCGGTTTCAGATGAGAATAATGACAACTTATCTCTTTCATCATTGGCGCAAAGCTCTCAAGCTCCAGTACTTCTGAGTGTTCCTGAGAATCTCGATAAAAGTACCTTCTCTATTATTCCTGAAGATACAGCAAGAAAATATCAACTCGTACCTTTCGCGAGAGAGAAAGACTTATTGTCTGTAGCAATGGTACATCCTGATAACAGTGAAGCACTGAATGTTCTCCGTTTTCTTGCTGAAAAGGAACATATTTCCATTAAAATATTCCTTGTTACTGAGCGCGTATTCTTCGATATTGTGAAGCAATATTCTGGTACAGAGATTGCTCTCAAAGAAGCAATTGTTTCTATGAAACAGGGAAATGAAGTAATAAACAAACAAGATGGACAGAGAAAAACGACAGAAAATTTACAATCATTCCAGAATGCTCCTATTGCGACACTCGTAGAAGTGATTATTCAACACGCTCTCGAAGGACGATCGAGTGATATTCATATCGAACCAGTGGAAGGTAATTTTCGTGTACGGTTTCGTATTGATGGTGTTCTCCATACACAGCTCATACTTCCGATAGAAGTCGGTAGGGCTGTTCTTTCTCGTATCAAGATTCTTGCGAACCTGAAAATTGATGAGAAACGTAAGCCTCAGGATGGACGTTTTCGCTTCGAACAGAAAGGTGAAGAGCCGATCGATTTGCGTATTTCCAGTTTACCAGTTATTGATGGTGAGAAGATTGTGATGCGCGTACTCGATAAGAGTGCTAATTCTGCTAATGTCGAGGACTTAGGTCTTATTGGAAGAAACAAAGTAATACTAGAAGGTCACGTCAGAGAACCGAACGGTATCATCCTCATTACCGGTCCGACGGGATCAGGAAAGACAACAACACTCTATGCTTTTCTTCAATCTCTCAACCAAGAAGACAAAAATATTGTGACACTGGAAGATCCAGTCGAATATTATGTCGAAGGTATTAATCAAAGTCAGATAAAACCAGAAATTGGATATACGTTTGCTTCGGGACTACGTTCTATCTTGCGTCAGGATCCCAACGTCATTATGGTGGGCGAAATCCGCGATGTGGAAACAGCAGAACTGGCTATTCATGCGGCGCTGACAGGACACTTGGTGTTCTCTACACTTCATACGAATGATGCTGTTGGTGCGATCCCTCGTCTTATTGATATGGGTATAGAATCCTTTCTTCTCGCTTCAACTCTCCAGGTCGTTGCCGCTCAGCGTCTTGTCCGTCGTATTTGTACACATTGTGCAGAGCCGATTACGCTGACAGAATTACAAGAAGAGCGGATGCAGAAATTGTTCGATGCTGTGAGTATCGCAGACAAGACAGCTTATGGTCTTGATGCGACTCAGAAGATGATTTTTTATAAAGGGAATGGTTGCAAGGAATGTAACGAATCAGGATACAAGGGGCGTGTAGCACTCTATGAAGTGGTGGAGATTGATGAAACCATTCGTACTATTATTTCTGATAAACAGGGAAATGAAACCGCTCTCTATCAGGCTACTATAGAGCAAGGTGTGACCACAATGAAACAGGAAGGCATCATGATGGCACTGAAAAAAGTGACAACTCTCTCAGAGGTAGAACGTGTGACGGAAGGAAAGATCCTCATCGACGAAGAATAAAAAAGAGACATAAAATGAAAAAATATATGGAGATACTTGATGTAGAAAATCGATTGAAGAAGCTCCTTCTCTTGATGGGGGAACAAGGAGCATCAGATCTGCACCTGGTTGTAGGGCGTTTCCCGACGCTTCGTATTGATGGGAAGCTGAGACCAGTGTCTGATGATCAGATTCTTACCCCTGCTGATACGAAAGCTCTGAGTGATGTGATGCTCACGGAAGACAAAAAACAAGAACTTTCATCTGTTGGGCAGACTGATTTTTCATACAGTTTTGAGGATGAAGTACGTTTTCGTACTAACATTTTCATCCAGAAGGGATACGTCAGTATCACAATGCGTTTTGTGATGGATAAACTCCGCAATCTCGATGAGCTCAATGTTCCAGCGGAGCTCTATGAATTTGCAAAATACTCCCAAGGATTAGTTTTGGTGACTGGTCCGGTAGGACACGGAAAATCGACGACGCTTGCCGCTATCATTGATTATATTAATCACAATCAGGAAAAACATATCGTTACCATCGAGGATCCGATCGAGTTCATTTACAATCAAGACAAATGTATTATCAACCAGCGTGAGATAGGGCGTGATGCACGGACTTTCCCTGATGCACTCCGAGCGGTTTTTCGTGAAGACGTGAACGTTGTGCTCTTAGGCGAACTCCGTGATCTTGAAACTATTAGTACCGCGATGACGGCAGCAGAGACAGGGCACCTCATCTTCGCAACCCTACATACGAATGATAGCGCCCAGACAATCGATCGTATTATCGATGTTTTTCCACCAAACCAACAAAATCAGATTCGTTCACAACTCGCTAATGTACTTCTTGGTGTCATCTCTCAACGGCTCATCCCTCGCATCGGTGGAGGACGCATTCCTGCTGTTGAAGTGATGTTCAAAAATAATGCCGTAGAAAATCTCATTCGTGAGAACAAGATCAATCAGCTTGATTCTGTTATTGAAACAGGAATGAAGGAGGGAATGCTTTCACTTGATAGAGTACTGGTTGATTTTGTACGAAGAGGACTGATCACAGTAGATGATGCTTTTATTTTTGCAAAAAATCGTGATTATATGCAGACTCTTATGGCAAAAGAATCGTGATATTTGAAAGATATTAAAATATTATTATACGAGATATGAAATTTTTGTTTAAAGCGAAAAATAGTTTTGGAAAGGTCCAAGAAGGCACTGTGGAAGCGATGAATTGGGAAACGGCAGCGAAAATCATCGAAAAAAATGGTCTCACGCCTATCACGATACAGCAAGAAAAGGCTACCCAGGCCTTTTCGAAGTTTATTAAGAAATATTTAAATAGTGTGAGTCAGAAAGAGCTCATGATATTTTTCCGTCAATTATCGACACTGATCGAAGCACGTGTGGCTATCGTGACATCACTCAATACTATCGAAGCGCAAACAGGTAATGAATTTCTCCAGATTGTTCTCCAAGAAGTATCCAGTGATGTAAAGGAAGGTATGTCTTTTTCGAATGCTCTTGAGAAACACGAATCGGTATTTTCCCAGTTGGTAGTGAATATGGTGCGTGCTGGAGAGCTTTCAGGCAATCTTTCTCAGTCTATTGCCTTTATCGCTGATAGTATCGAAGAGAATTACAAGCTCACCAGTCAAATAAAAAGCGCTCTCTATTATCCAGTGTTTGTTCTGAGCGCCGCGGTGATTATTGGTTTCCTGGTAGCGACATTTGTCCTGCCGAATATCACAACGATGATCAAAGAAATGGGTGTACCAGTCCCGTGGTATACAGAAATCATTATTTCTTTTGGTGACTTTATGCAATCATCGTGGTGGATAGTGCTTCTCGTCCTTGTTTTTGTTATCGGAGGTCTGGCGTATTACATGAATTCTGTCGAAGGAAAATATCAGTGGCAAATCATTTCTCTCAAACTTCCTGTAATTGGAAAACTGGTCCAAGGCGTATATGTTGCTCGTTTTGCCAGTAACCTGAGCGTTCTTCTCGGGAGTGGTATTCCTGTGGTGAAAGCGCTCACGATCGTTGCTGACGTGGTCGGAAATCATATTTATAAGTCAGTTATCTTGCAGGCGAGTGAAAGTGTGAAGATAGGTGATATGATGAGTACATCATTTCTCAGGTCAGATAAAATCCCACCTATCGTTGCTCAGATGATCCATATTGGTGAAGAGACAGGGACTCTACCTGCAGTATTGCAGAGTGTGGGAAAATTCTACAAGCAAGAAGTCGATGCCACGACGAAGAATCTCACCGCTTTGATGGAGCCAGTGCTTATTGTTTTCCTCGGTATCGGAGTAGCAATTATGGTGATGGGTATCCTTCTTCCAATTTACAGTATCGCCGGACAAATGTAATCAGGCTTCGGGGTCTTGACAAGACAGTATACAAAAGAAAGAAAATACTCTATACTATAAATGTCTTTGAAGAACTCCGCGTAGATTTTCAAATGCAATAAAAAAATAAAAAGAAGGAGGTGAGAATATGAAAAATACAAAAGAAACAAAAAAAAGTATTAATATAACAAGAAATAAAAATATGAAGAAAACATTACAAGGTTTTACCCTTATCGAACTCCTCATCGTGATTGCCATCATTGGTATTCTCGCCTCTATCGTGTTAGTGAGTCTTTCCAGTGCTCGTGAAAAAGCTAAGGTAGCCTCATTCAAAGCACAGGTACATTCGATACAGGCTGGAGCAGTACTCCAATGTGATTCAGATTTGTTGACAGCTGCTCTTCCTGGTGTTCCAGCGTCAAATTCTTATGTTGCTGCTTATAATATTACTGCAAATCCTTGTGGGCCAACAGGTACAGGTCAGTTCGCGATAACAGCTCCCTCAACAGGGCTTTCTCAGGCCTGTTCAGCTGCTATTTCCCCGACAGGTGTCGTATTTACCGGTTGTTAGGAGTCTCTAACGATTGCTGTGAAAACAAGGATAGTGTCTCTTGACTTATCCTTGTTTTCTTTATCTTTTTTCTCTATACTGTAAATGTGAGATTAAATAAAATTATTAAATAAGAAATAAAAATATGAAGAAAACACTACAAGGTTTTACCCTTATCGAACTCCTCATCGTGATTGCCATCATTGGTATTCTCGCCTCTATCGTGTTAGTGAGTCTTTCCAGTGCTCGTGAAAAAGCTAAGATAGCCTCATTTAAGGCTCAGGCTCATTCAATCCAAACGAGCGCAATTTCAGTTTGTGATGACAACTCGTCATCAGATGCTCCTTCCGTCAGAACAGCTGTGGAAGGAGCTGGTCTGCCAGTTGGAGTCGCATGGAATACTACGGGTGAAGTAGCTAATTGCGGAGCGACGGGTGATAGCACATTTACCCTGTATGTTGATTCGACTGTACTGACAGCTACATGTACTGCGACATTACAAGAAACAGGTATCACTGCGTTTACTGGTTGTTGATATTTTTCTATGGATTTCTTTTTCACTTTCTTTCTTTTTGGACTCCTCATTGGGAGTTTTTGGAGTGTGTTTGTAATGAGTTTGAAGGTAATTTTCAGTGAATATATGAAGAAAGGAGTTGGGTATATTTATTCACAAAATCTGATATATCTATAGAAAGATTTCATTTTTTGTACTGGTTTTTGTTTGAAAGAATCCTTTTTTTGTGCTATTATAGACATATGGACAAAAAACAATTACAGCAACTTTTTTGGGATGTAGATGAAGATAATCTTGCCTCATTGGAGGGGAAAACGGTAATTACTCGTGTTTTTTTCTGTGGGACATTTGCTCATATTCAAGGAGTTTTTTCTTCATATGATAAACATACTATTCAAGAGGTATTTCGGAATCTCAAATCAGGAGCAATTTCTCCTCGGCGATATGATTATTTTTCACTCATTCTTTTATGATTATGATACATCGAGAAACTATTACTCAAAAGATGTCTGAGATTGCGACGGTCGTGTATGCTCGTTTGGATTCATCATACTATCTCGCCGGAGGAACAGCTCTTGCTCTTTTGTTTGGGCATCGTGAATCAGTCGATCTTGATTACTTCATTTCTTCGCATATTGATACTCAGAAGTTGAAAGATATCCTTCTCTTGTTATTCCCTCAAATTCTTTTCACATATGAAGAAATTGACACACTTTGGTGCTCTGTTGATGGGGTGAAAATTTCTTTCATCTCTCGTTTTTCGCCCCTTATTGACACTGTTGAAGAGGTGGGTGAATTTCGTCTTGTGGGAGCTCGTGATTTGGTTGTTATGAAACTCAATGCTATTTGCGGGAGAGATGAGTACAAAGATTATTATGATCTTGCAGAACTCACAATTCGAACTGATGGACGAGAGTGGCCAATTTTGTGGGAGAAAGTGTATCCATCGAGCGATGTCATTGCTTGGATTGTTGCGTTATCTCACGTTGGCAATGTCACCGAAGTTCCTCTGAAAGGAAAGAATATTCGAGAGAAAAAAGAAGTAGAAAATATGCTTTTCTCTCTTGTAAAAGAGATGTCTTCTTTTGTGGAAAAATAGAGACAATCATTTTGATTGGTGGTATACTTGAAATAAATAATAAAGTACTTGTAAGATATTTTCTATGGATTTTTTCTTCGTTTTCTTTCTTTTTGGACTCCTCATTGGGAGTTTTCTTAATGTGCTCGTGTATCGGCTCAAAGATGCTGAGACGCTTCTCGGAAGGTCTTTTTGTCGCAAGTGTAAACACCAAATACGTTGGTATGATAATATTCCTCTCATCAGTTTTGTCCTCCTGCGAGGGGAGTGTCGTGACTGTCAGGAGAAAATTTCTTGGCAGTATCCAGTGCTCGAATGTGTGACGGGGTTACTCTTCGGTCTTGTCGGTTTTTTCTTTTTTAATCCGCTAGTTACTGCTTCCTATACAGAAACAGTGTGGCTTCTCATCACTATCAGCTCCATTCTGGTGGTTGCAGTGTATGATATGCGTCATATGGAGATTCCGATGGTGATGCTTTTTGTGAGTGCTTTCTTCACATTCCTCTTCTTACTTGAGACATTTTTCTCTTTCCCTGAACCGTTCTTTTCTTCTCGCCTTTTCTTTGGTCTTTCTGGAGGTTTGGTGGTTGCTGGATTTTTCTTCTTACTCGTATGGATGTCTCATGAAACCTGGATGGGCTTTGGAGATGTGTGGCTGGGTCTTCTTTGTGGACTCATCGTCGGATTGCCACTTGTTCTCCCTATGCTCACGCTTTCCTTTGGTATTGGTGCGATCGTAGGACTCACTCTTATAGCTTGGGGGAAGAAAGGAATGAAAAGTCAGATGCCTTTTGCACCGTTTCTTGTTTTTGGAACACTCCTCATTCTTTTCTTACCAAAAATATTCCCAGTTTTGAGCCAGTTTCTTTTTGTGTAATTTCTTGCTATACTCATAAAAGAGGAAACGGAAAAAAAGACAAAAAATAAAAATTGCTCCGCAAGGAGTATCAATCATTATGTATACAATCTTTCAGAAGAATACTGGTGTGACACTTATTGAACTGATAGTAGTGATGGCCATTTTGGGTATTATGGCGAGTATTACCACTATTTCTTTCGGTTCGAGTAGGGACAAAAGGGCAGTGGAAACCAATGCTCGTCAGTTCGCTGCAGTTGTTCGTTTGGCTCAGAATTACGCTTTGAGCGGGAAACAAGCTCCAGGGGTTATTATTACCTGTGGGTATCAGGTGTCAAATAATGGATCTGCATATTTTATAAAAGCTTTAAAGATTGGTGCTTCTGGTGCTTGCGATGCAGACCCTGTAATCTCTGAATCGTATACTTTGAATCAGGGTGTTGCTATGACGATCGCTACTGACGTTGTAAGTTTCGAAATACCATATGGAAAGAAAAGTGGCGCCTCGAGTTTCACTTTTTCAAAAGGTGCCAGCTCTCATTACGTGTGTATCAATACGAAGGGAGAAGTTAAGGATTCGCCGACAGCAGGTTGTCCATAAGTAGTTGTAGATTGAAGCAATATGTCACATAAGGAAAGAAACAGAAGTATAATAGGAAAGAAACAAAAAGGAGCACTTCTTGTTGAGGTGATTTTGGCTACCTTCATTATTACAACAGGACTTCTTGCAGTGATGCAACTTATCACAGGCAGTCTCAAGGATTCGTTTCTCAATCGTGATGCAATCGTCGCTACAGGTCTGTCACAGGAAGGCGCTGAGATGGTACGCAATATCAGGGATAATTCTTTCGTAAATGATATTAATACACCTTTCAAAAAGTTTACAGTGGGCTCTAAATTGTGTTATGTAGCGTATTCTTTTTCGGCAGCTACGATACCGTGCGATAATGGTTTTACTGGGAATGCTTCACATTATGTGCTGTATACTAATGGTGGACGGTATGCTCACTCGGCAGGAGGAGATACAGCCACCAAATTTTCTCGTATGCTCTATATAAACTATAACAATGTAACTCTTCAGGCACAAGTAACAAGTTTTGTGTGGTGGGGAGCAGTACCAGCCTCTGTACAAACAGGAAGGAAAGGTGATTGCACTGTAAAAAACAAGTGCGTCTTTACGGATGTGGTTCTTACTAAGTGGAAATAAAATCTATGGCTTCTTTGATGCTGAGAAAAAAAGAAAAAGGATTCACACTCATAGAAGTGCTTGTGGCGACTTTTGTGTTTGTTATTGTGATGTCTTCAGTATCACAGATTTTCGTTTCAGCCTTTTCTGCCTATCGTCGGGAGAAAATAATTCAGAACAATCTTGAAAACGCGCAGTTCGCGATGAATACTATGGCGAAGGAACTGCGTGGATCATCTATCACAGCTTCTAGTGCGTCCAGTGTAAAATTCTATAATTATGGCGAGAAAACCTGCTACAGCTATCGTATTAATGTTGCTAGTAAGGAGTTACGCACTATAAAAAAATCATCAGTAAGTGACCTCCTCACTTGTAATAGTACACCGCTTGCACCAACTACTGTCGTTGTGAAGGATGTAACAGCCGGGAATTTCACTATTGTCCAATCATCATCTAGTAGCGCACCTAAGACTGTAGGAAAAGTCACCCTCTCTCTTCAGGTGGGGAGCGTGGGCAAGAATCCTGTGAATATCCAGACGACTGTCTCACTTCGTGATTATGAAGTTTCTGGTCTCTAGAAAAGTGAAAGGAGCGATGAAGAGGGGAAAGCCTCTCTTTTATTTTGTCCCAAAACAAGGTAGTATAGAGCTATGCATACTCCATCACTTACCGAAGCAGAAGCCCTTCTTCGGATACAAAAACTCACAGAAGAAATCGATGAACACCGGCGTTTGTACCATACTTTGGATGCACCGGTGATTTCCGATGAAGCCTATGACTCTCTTTTTGAAGAGCTGGTTTCGCTTGAGAAAATGTTTCCGGCTTTGCGAAGTACAGAGAGCCCGACAAGGAGCATCGGAGCAAAACCCCTTGAGAGTTTCGAGAAAGTGAAGCATCTGCATCGACAGTGGTCTTTTGATGATATTTTTGATTTTAAGGGACTTGAGGTGTGGGATAAAAAGGTAAGAAATTTCCTTGAAAAAACACTGCGCTCTGGAGCATCCGATGTCCAAAACTTTTCTATTGAATATATCTGTGAGCTCAAGATCGATGGACTGAAGGCGGTACTCACTTATGAGAAGGGGAAACTGGTGCGGGGTGCGACGCGTGGCGATGGCGAGATAGGGGAGAATGTTACAGAAAATATCCGCACCATCAGAACTGTTCCGCTCACACTGAAAGAACCTATCGATATTACTGTTGTAGGAGAAATATGGCTTTCCAAAAATGAGCTGAAACGCATCAATGAGAAGCGCACAGAAAATGATGAGCCTCTTTTCGCTAATCCACGCAATGCAGCAGCAGGTTCACTTCGTCAGCTGGATTCGCAAGTGATTGCAGATCGCAGACTCGATTCTTTCACGTACGATATTGATGCACTGACGGAAGAAAAAATATTTCCTGAAACGCAAGAAAAAGAACTGCAATGCTTACTTAGACTCGGGTTTCATGTCAATCCTGCATTTCGTGTATGCAAAACACTCAAAGAGATCGAAGCGTACTATGAGGAGTGGAATAAGAAAAGAGAAAGCCTGCCGTATGCGCTCGATGGTATCGTGATCAAGGTCAATGAGAAAAAATGGCAAGACGCTCTTGGTTACAAAGGGAAGTCGCCACGTTTTGGTATCGCATACAAATTCCCCGCTGAACAAGCGACGACGGTGGTAGAAGATGTGCAGGTGCAGATTGGGCGTACTGGAGCGCTGACGCCTGTGGCTCATCTTCGCCCCGTCCGTATTGCTGGTTCTGTCGTCAGTCGCGCGACACTGCATAATTTTGATGAAATACAGCGTCTGGGTGTGCGTATCGGTGATACCGTCATCATTCAGAAAGCGGGGGACATCATCCCAGAGATTGTTTCTGTCATCGAAAACCTTCGCACCGGTGCAGAGAAAAATATCGCCATTCCGACGCATTGCCCGATATGTAACAGTAAAGTAGAGCGTATGCTGATAGGGAATGCCTCTCGTCAGAATGCTCCTTCGTCTGATGCGAGGCTTCAAAAACTCAGTTCGGCACTGTATTGCACGAATAAGAATTGTTTTGCAGTAGAGAAAGAGAAAATCATTCACGCGGTTTCGAAGAAGGGACTCAATATTATTGGTTTGGGCGGGAAGATTGTCGAGGTGCTTATCGAAGAAGGACTTATCAAGAATGTGGCGGATATTTTCTCACTCACCGTAGGGGACCTTTCTCCTCTTGAGAGGTTTGGAGAGAAGTCAGCGGAGAAATTGGTGAGGGCTATCGAGAATGCGAAGAGGGTTCCACTGGGTAAATTTCTCTTTGCGCTTGGTATCAGACATGTCGGTGAAGAAACAGCGGATCTGATGATAAAGAAAATAGATGGGAAGATACAGCGTCCTTTTGATATACAAAATCTCTTTGCTTCCAAGACAAAAGAAGAGTGGATGGGGATAGATGGTATCGGAGAGAAGTCAGCCGAAAGTTTGGTAGAGTGGTTTGCAGACACGAGTCATCAGGAACTGCTGTCGATGTTTCAGTCTGCTGGCATCACTCTTGATATGGGAGAGGAACAAAATGAGACGAAACAAACGTTCACAGATATGACATTTGTACTCACTGGTGAACTTTCTTCCTTTACAAGGGATGAGCTTAAAGCTATTATTAAGAAAAGAGGGGGAATTGTTTCTTCTTCGGTGAGCGGTAAAACGAATTATGTCATCGCAGGAGAAAACCCTGGAGGTAAGTATGAAAATGCCAAGAAATTAGGTATAAAGATACTGGATGAAACAGCCTTAAATCAACTGTTAGCAGAGTAATATATTTTTTTATCAGCATTTATTTATTTTTTTCGTATGCTCACACAAGAAGAAGTAGAACATATCGCGCTTTTAGCACGAGTAGGTATTATGGAAAACGAGAAGGGAAAATATCAGAAGAATTTATCTTTGGTACTTGATTTCTTCCATGAACTGGAAACGGTCGATACAGATGCTGTAGAGCCTATCGGTCATATCACAGGTTCAGAAAACAGAGCGCGCACCGATATGTTTGTCGGCGTCGCAGAAGAGGAAAAACAAGGCATCAGAGACAATATGCCAGAAATGCAAGATGGATTCGTCAAAGTAAAGTCAGTATTCTAAAAATAATTGTGATAGTATGATTCGTGAACTTCATAACAAACTGGTTGCGGGAGAAATTACTGCGGTTGATCTCGCAGAAAAATATTTGAAAACTATCGAAGAAAAAGATGGGGAACTTGGCGCATATCTGACCACAATGAAAGAGTCAGCGCTGAAAGAGGCGAAAATTGTGGATGAAAAAATACAGCGTGGTGAAAAGATTGATTTGCTCGCAGGTATTCCTGGTGCTATCAAGGATAATATCTGTATTGCAGGAGTAAGAACGACGGCAGGCTCGAAAATTCTTGACAATTACATCGCGCCATATGATGCAACCGTCATACAGAAACTGAAAGCATCTGGAGCCGTGTTTCTTGGCAAGACAAATCTCGATGAGTTTGCGATGGGTTCATCAACAGAAAATAGCGCATACCAGAAAACGAAAAATCCTCTCGATATAACGCGTGTTCCTGGTGGTTCTTCAGGTGGTTCGGCTGCAGCAGTAGCAGGAGGAGAAGCGGTATGGGCGCTTGGATCAGACACGGGTGGTTCTATTCGCCAGCCAGCTTCATTTTGTGGTCTTGTGGGTCTCAAACCTACCTATGGGCGTGTGTCTCGTTATGGATTGATTGCTATGGCATCGAGTTTTGATCAGATTGGGCCATTTGGTACGACAGTAGAAGATGTGGCTATTGTTTTTTCTCGCTTGGTAGGTCATGACGGAATGGATGCCACTTCAGCAGAGAGTGGAAACAACAAACCGTTCGAGGAATATCTGACTAGTGATATCACCGGACTGACCATCGGTGTTCCCAAAGAATATCTTTCAGAGAACCTCGATCCTCGTGTCCGAAAGGTGACTGATGAGGCACTGGAGCGTTTCAAAAAACTGGGTGCGAATGTCAAAGAAATTTCCTTTTCGTATAGTAAGTACGCTTTGCCAGTGTATTATATTATTGTCCTTTCAGAAATCAGTTCCAATCTTGCACGATTTGATGGTATAAAATATGGACTTTCTGTTAACGATGACAAAGATTCTTTCACCAATACAACGACACTACTGGAAACGTATCTCGATACGCGTCGCGTTGGTCTTGGAGAAGAAGTGAAACGTCGCATTATGCTCGGTACTTATGTCCTTTCTGCGGGCTATTATGATGCCTATTATCTCAAAGCACAGAAAGTCCGTGCCTTGATCAAGAAAGATTTCGAAAATGCTTTCAAAGATGTGGATATGGTATTTTCTCCTACGACACCTGAGCCAGCCTTTCGTTTTGGCGCCAAGGTAGATGATCCTCTAATGATGTATCTCTCAGATATTTATACGGTAACTGCCAATCTCGCCGGCGTTCCAGCTCTTTCTTTTCCGATGGGTACCATAAATGAAGATGGAAAAGATTTGCCGATTGGTGGACAGCTGATGGGTAAATGGTTTGATGAAGAGACGCTCCTTCGTACGGCTGATGCGTTTGAACGATCATATAATCAAGAAAAAACAGAACAATAAGTATGGAAACAGATGTCCTTGGGATGGCAATAGTAATATGGAAAGGGCTTATGGTCTTTCTTTCAACGTCGACGCTTGTTTTATTTATCAAGTTTTTTTTGTTCGTGTACACAGTTGTTCTGTTTCTTGATATTGTGATGCTTCTGATGCTTCGTGGCTTATCAGGCAATCTAAAAAATATGCTGTATGGCACTGTGCGTCCCATCATTTCGAAGTCCAAAGCCATTGTACGTTTCGAGAATATTCTGGACCGTCTAAAAAGTAACAACCCATCACAATATAAAGTGGCTATTCTTGAGGCAGATGCTTTTGCGGAAGAGCTTTTTGCTGGTATGGATTATAAAGGGGCAACGATGGGTGAGAAGCTCGATAATATAAAAGATGGCCAGATAGAAACAAAAGAACAGATGACCTTGGCGCACGCAGTGAGGAACCGTATCATTCACGATCCAGATTTCACGCTCTCCAAAGAAGAAGCAGAACAGTGGATAGGGAATTATCGAGCTTTTTTCGATGAAATGGAGCTTTTTTGATGTATATATTTTTCCTCTCATTCGCCTTGACGGCACCCCATATTTGTGATATCTTTCGTATACAAAGCCCTCGGGGCTTTTTTTAAGAGGCAAAATTGATCGTAAATTTATGAATGCAGTATTGCAATTTCTTGCCGAAGCAAAAGTCGAACTTTCTCGTGTGAATTGGCCGACTCGCAAACAGATTATGCTGTATACTGTTTTGGTTATTGTTATTAGTCTTTTCGTAGCATTTTTTCTTGGAAGTTTGGACTATCTGTTCAGTACTCTCGTTACAAGATTTCTCATTAAATAATTTTTCGTTAACTTTTTCTTTATGGCAAAGCAGACACAACATCATGGACGCGCTTGGTATGTGCTTCACACCTATTCAGGATATGAAGACAATGTGACTCGCAATTTGAAACAGAGAATCGATTCGATGGATATGCAAGAACTCATTTTCGATGTTCTGGTTCCCAAAGAAAAAAAAATCAAGATCAAAGGTGGCAAGCGCGTTGTTGTCGAAGAACGTATTTACCCAGGATATGTTTTGGTAGATATGATTGTGACGGATGCTTCTTGGTATGTGGTGCGTAACACACCGAATGTGACTGGTTTCATTGGACTTGGCACTACTCCTACTCCAGTTGATATGAAAGAAATTGAAGCACTGAAGAAACGTATGGGTGTCGCTGAACCGAAATATAAGATCGATGTTCATGTTGGTGATTCTATTAGTATCGTCGATGGTCCATTCAAAGACTTCGAAGGCAAGATTCAAGAAGTAGATGAAGCAAAAGGAAAAGTCAAAGTGTTTGTGTCTATTTTCGGACGTGAAACACCTGTCGAACTCGATTTCCTTCAGGTGAAGAAAGCATAATTTATCAAACTATTATATTCTTATGGCAAAGGCAATAAAAGCGGTTATCAAATTACAGATTGCAGCAGGGAAGGCAAACCCAGCTCCTCCAGTCGGACCAGCTCTCGGACAGCACGGACTCAATATTCAGGATTTTTGTTCGAAGTTCAACGCTGCGACTCAGGATCGTATGGGTGATGTTGTACCAGCTGAAATCACTGTTTTCGAAGACCGTACATTTACATTTGTTTTGAAAACATCTCCTGCTTCAGATTTACTTAAGAAAGCAGCTGGCGTTGCCAAAGGAGCATCGAATCCACTCAAAGATAAAGCAGGATCAGTGACGATGGCACAGGTGAAAGAAATTGCTGAGAAGAAAATGGAAGATTTGAATGCCAACAATGTAGAGCAAGCAATGAAAATCATTGCAGGTTCTGCACGTTCTATGGGTATAAAAGTGGTAGACTAGTCTAAGTTTTTAATCACTAACAAATAAGAAATATGTTCGAAAATTTGAATACACCAGCTTTCACACCAGATGAAGAACAAGTAAATATTTTAAAGAAAGTAGAAGAATATTTCCTCGCTCTTTCTCGAGATTACGAAGACAATCGTGTGCAAGGTCCAGAAGAGGCAGAGAAAGTCGCGAAAGTCCTTGAAGCGATACAATCTGGAGACTATGCTCCTGCGTCGGAATATTTGTCTGCAGTAATTGCCAATATAGAACAAGAACAGATTCCTCGTTTCGCTCAAAGCAAGATAGGGGAAGAAATAACTGTGCCAGCACTGAAACAAGAAGCCGAAGATTTGCAGAAGTTGCTCGATAGTCTTTCATTGGGAGAAAAATAATTTTATCATTAATGTGGGAGCCGTATCAGGCGTTTGTACCACGTATAATACTATGTCAAAAGGCAAGAATTACGAGAAGGTAACAGCGAAGATGGAAGCGGGAAAAATGTATACACCAGAAGAGGCATTTGCTTTTATCAAAGAAAACAAATTAGCCAAATTTGATGAAGCAGTAGAAGTACATATGCACCTCGGTATCAATGCGAAGAAATCTGATGAGATGATTCGTATGACACTCGTACTCCCAGAAGGTACCGGTCGTACACAGCGCGTGGCAGTGATCACTGCTTCGAAGGAGAAAGAAGCAGAAGAAGCCAAGGCTGATCTTATCGGAGGTGAAGAACTTATTGCTGATATCAAGAATGGTAAGGTGATCCCTGGGCAAGCTTTTGATGTACTTCTCGCAACACCAGAAATGATGCCAAAACTTGCACTCGTTGCAAAGATTTTGGGACAAAAAGGTATGATGCCAAGCCCAAAAACAGAAACCGTCACCGTGAAAATCAAAGAAACGGTAGAAATGCTCAAGAAAGGAAAGAAGGTAAGTTTCAAGAATGATGATACAGCGAACATCCACCAAATGATCGGAAAATCATCATTCACTGTTGAGGCTCTCCTTGCAAACTATACCGTGCTCAAAGAAACGCTTGATCGCTCCAAACCAGAAAATATGAAAGGTAAACTCATTAAGTCAATTTCCATTTGTTCAACTATGGGGCCGAGTCTTCCCATTAAGTTCTAAATATTCTTTTTTCTAAAACAGGCCAGAAGTGGTCTGTTTTTTGTGCTTTTACTCAGAGAAAAGTTGTGATATACTGATGAAACAGCCTTTTATTATCCATTTTTCCTTTACGCTATGAAATCAGAACAATACGAAATAGAAATCAAATCTTTGCTAGGAAGTAAAGACAGTGCCGAAGCTTTGCTCGAGAAAATGCATACGCTCGATCCAGAAACGAAGTGTATCGGTGAGAGTAGTCAGCTTAATCATTATTTTATTGTGGGAGATACGGGAAAAATTTTTGTGAATATTGTGCCTTCTATTGCAGAGGAGAAGATTGCATCTTTCAAGAAGATTTTGTATGAAGGAAAAAATATTTCTGTTCGCACACGAAAATCAAATGATACAGTATTGTTTGTGATTAAAGCCTCTATCGATGATACAACAAGCTCCAATGGCACAGCGCGTCTCGAATTTGAAACCGAAACTCCAGACCTTTCTCTCGATGAACTTGATAATCTTCTTCTCGATGCAGGCTCTACGTATCAAGCGAAGTGGTCACGTGATCGCAAAGAATATGCATTTCAGGGTATTACTGTCTGCATTGATAAAAATGCTGGTTATGGTTATTTGGCTGAGTTTGAGAAACTTGTTACTGATGGAGCAGAGGCAGAAGCGGTAAAAACAGATTTGCGGGAAATGATGCAAACGCTGGGGGCATCGGAACTCGACCAAGAAAGACTGGCTCGTATGTTCGCTCATTATAATGAACACTGGTCAGAATATTATGGCACTGATAAAACATTTACTATTCTCTAATACACTTTCTTATGTATCTCTCCGATTATGATATCAGGCAGGCAGTGAAAGAAGGCACCATCACCATCAAGGATTTTGACCCGAAGCGTTTGGGGTCAGTGAGTTACGATGTTATCCTTGATAACGATTTTATTGTCACTGATGTCCACAATACACCGTTCATTGATCCAGTGAAGAAAATATTTCCTCATACGAAGGAGCACCATGTGAAAGAAGGGGAAGCATTTTATCTTTTCCCTGGCGAGACAGTGCTTGGTAAAGTGCGTGATTTTGTTGGAAGTGATAAGTATCTCATTCAGATTTCTGGGAAGAGTAGTTTGGCGCGCGTCGGTCTCGTCGTCCACAATACAGCAGGTCTTATCAATCCTGGACATTTTCTCAATCTCACACTCGAATTGTCCAATATCAATCGTGTTCCACTTGTCCTTCGTCCAGGTATGCAGATAGCACAATTTGTTTTCTCGACACTGACGAGTCCAGTAGAAAATAATTATAAAAAAGTTGGTCGTTTCAGTAAAGACAATTGGGCACATTTTCAGCCAGCAAAGAAGCATACTATAAAGAAAAAATAATCTCTCTGTGTAAAATTATTTCTATGGAAACCAAACGTCATCCAGAATATCAGTATCTTGATATGATCCAAACGATTCTTGAAAAAGGATCAGACAAAGAAGTATTTTTTACTCCGGAAATACTCAAACAATATGAAGAGAAAAGTGAAAAGCCACCCTTTATTCGTTCTGTTTTTGGCTATTCGATGAGGTACAATATGGCTGATGGATTTCCTCTGCTCACAACAAAGAAAGTGTTCCATCGAGGTATTATTCACGAATTGCTTTGGTTTCTGAAAGGAGATTCCAATATCAAATACCTCGTCGATAACGATGTGCATATTTGGGATGAATGGGCGTGGAAGAGATATAATAAACAGGCCGTGCTTCAGGGATTGCCGAAAGTGGAACAAAAGGTTTTTATTGAAAAATTGAAGTCGCTTCCTTCGGATGATGCTTTTGTCAAAGAGTGGGGAGACCTCATCACTATTTATGGACGGATGTGGCGACGCTGGCCAGCCAGTGATGGCAGGGAGATTGATCAACTTGGATGGGCGATTGATGGACTGAAGGACAAACCATTTCGCAAATCGTATGTTGTTTCTGCTTGGAATCCGGATTTTATTTATGCGATGGCATCGGCAGGGAATGCAAGTGAAGTTCCACCATTTTGTCACACGACATTTCAGTTTCAAGTGACAGGAAATAACACACTCAATCTTGGACTGTATCAGCGGAGCGCGGATACATTCCTCGGTGTACCATTCAATATTGCGAGCTACGCACTCCTTCTTCATATGGTGGCGCAAGTGACAGGACTGAAGGCAGGGGAGTTTGTGCATTTTTTCGGCGACGCTCATATTTACAGTAATCATTTCGATCAAGTGAAAGAACAGCTCACTCGTGAGCCAAGACCATTTCCGAAACTGATACTTAATCCTGAAAAAAAGAATATTGATGATTTTGTTTTCGAAGATATCACGATTGAAGGCTATGACCCGCACCCTGCTATCCGCGGAGAAATTGCCAACATTGGTGGTTTTGAGAAGAAAGAGAAGAAATGATTTATGGCGAGAGAGAAGTTTTTATTTTTGAACATAAAAAGTATATTAAGATTTGTGTAATCCTCCTTCTTATGATAATGAATCCACGACTCAGTGTTATTGTGGCAATCGATGAGACAAGGGCTATCGGTAAAGATAACCAGCTCTTGTGGCATATTCCTGAAGATTTGAAGCATTTCAAAGAGTTGACGATAGGTCATACGGTAGTGATGGGGGAGAATACGTACAGGTCTATCGGACGACCGCTTCCGAATCGCACCAACATTATTCTGTCTTTGACGCCAAACTTCTCACCTGAAGGTTGTATCGTAGCTTCTTCTCTAGATGACGCCATAAGTAAAGCGATGCAGTATGAAAAGGAAGAAATATTCGTTATTGGAGGCGCGAGTATTTATAAACAATTTCTCCCGCGCGTTGATCGTTTGTATTTGACGCTTGTGTCAGGCGTACACGATGCTGATACTTTCTTCCCTCCGTATGATGAGTTCACGAAAGTGGTCAGTGAAGAGAAAGGGCAGAATAGTGAATACACATTTTCGTTTGTTATAAGAGAAAAATAATTTATTAAGTAAGAGATCATTTTGTATGCAGAAAATAATTTTGGGCATTTCAGGGGAGATAGCATCTGGCAAAGACACAGTAGGGAAATACATCGCTGAGAAATATCAGGCTTCATCTCTTCGTTTTTCTCAACCGCTAAGGGATATGCTGGACCGACTGTATCTTGAGCAAAACAGAGAGAATATGGCCAAGCTCTCACTCTATCTTCGTAAGGCTTTTGGTGAAGATATTTTTTCTCGTGTCATTCTTGCTGAGGCAGGAAAAACCGAGACGAAGCTCGTCGTTGTTGATGGTGTTCGTCGGTCTCCTGATATTCTCCATTTGGAAAATGAAGAACATTTTTATTTTGTGTATGTAGAAACTTCACCTGAAGCCAGATACAAGCGGTTGATTCAAAGGCATCAAAATACCGACGATATGATAAAAACAGAAGCACAATTTGAGAAAGACGCACTCCTTGAAACAGAAACACAGATTCGTGATTTGAAAGAACGAGCTGACTTTGTTATAAATAACGATGGAACCCTCGAAGAGCTTTATGTACAAGTGGACCAGATGGTGGCCAAGCTGAATATAGAAAACAATTGAGAGAAGTGCAGGATAGTGTTAAGATAGAAGAAATCATCAATCATATTATTCAGAGACTTATCCTGAGATCAGACTTCTTCGTAAAATGTACCCTTATGAAATACAATGTCACTATAGGAATGGAAATACACGCAGAGCTCAAAACAGGTTCAAAAATGTTTTGTTCCTGTAAAAATGGACTCGGTCTCGAGAAGACCCCGAATGTCAATATCTGTCCAGTGTGTACTGCTCAGCCGGGAACACTTCCTGTACCGAATCGCAAAGCCATAGAAGCGGTACAGAGGGTAGGTCTGGCGCTCGGATGTACGCTCCGTTTGCAGTCCAAATTTGATCGCAAGAATTATTTTTATCCAGATATTCCAAAAGGGTATCAGATCTCTCAATATGATGAGCCATTCTGTGAGCACGGAGTGATGGAGATAGAAGATGATGGCATCAAGAAATCATTTCGTATCACCCGTATTCATCTCGAAGAAGATACAGGGAAGTCGATGCATCCAACAGGGGAACATTTCACGTTGGTGGATTTCAACCGTGCTGGCGTGCCACTGATGGAGCTTGTGACCGAAGCAGATTTTACCAATGGAAAAGATGTGAGATTATTCTGTCAGAAACTCCGTCAGACACTTCGTTATCTCGAAGTTTCTGATGCTGATATGGAGAAAGGTCAGATGCGTTGCGAAGTCAATATCTCACTGTATAAAGAGGGCAGTGATAGGCTTTCTGGTACGAAATCAGAGATAAAGAACATTAACTCTTTCCGTTCCGTAGAACGTTCGATAGAGTATGAGATTTTGCGTCAGACGGGAGTGCTCGAAGCAGGAGGAACACTCGTACAGGAAACGAGGGGGTGGGATGAGGCAAAAGGCATCACGGTCTCTCAGCGCAAGAAAGAATCGGCTCATGATTATCGTTATTTCCCAGAGCCAGATATTCCACCGTTTTCTTTCACCGAAGAATACGTAGAAAAATTACGCAGTACATTACCAGAATTACCTGATGCAAAATTCAAGCGTTTTGTTTCCGAATATGGTTTGCCAGAAGCTGATGTGGTGACACTGACCGAAGACCATCATCTCGCGAACTATTTCGAAGCAGTAGCAAGTGAGCTCGGAGAAAAAGTAGAGTCAAAAGAAATTACGGTGCCGCTTGAACGAGCACTCAAGCTTGCTTCGAACTATATTCTCACTGAACTTCGTAAATATTTTGCAGAGAACGGAGAAGATATCACTACTATCAAAATTACTCCAGAAAATTATGCAGAGTTTATTGGTATCGTGGCAGACGGAAAAATCAACTCCAGTGCTGCACAGACCGTTCTTGCAGAAATGTACAAAGGCGGAGACAATGATCCATCACATATTATTGAACGACTTAATTTGGCTCAGATGAGCGATTCCTCAGAGCTTGAAGCGATTGTTGATACGGTTCTTGTCTCGAATGAAAAGTCTGTTTTGGATTTTCGATCTGGCAAACAAAATGCCTTTCAGTTTCTTATTGGACAAATTATGAAGGAGACACGTGGCAAAGCCAATCCGAAAGTGGTAGCTGATATTTTGACAGAAAAACTGAAATAGTTTTCGGGAAACGCATTCTTGTTTGATATTTCTTTCAAAAGCAACCTTCTTGAGAGCTAGTCATTCGTCCAGCGACGAATTTCCTGTATGAATTTTTTTCGATTCATCGAAACGATGAAACCGTGCTCGAAAAAACTTCAACTCTCTCAAGAAAATTCTTTTGACAGAAATCTTTCACTATTTTTCTTTTTCAATGATTTTTGAAGCTTCTGTTGGTTCGGTAATGAAGTGAATGGTAGTACCCATTTTCTCCCAGCGTCTGAGCCATGTGAGCTGACGTTTGGCATAATGGCGTATCTCAAAATTGAGACGTTCTCTCATTTCGTCCAATGTCATTTTCTTTTGTAGGAACAGAGCAACATATTTGTATTCCAGTCCGAAACTTTCGAGTCTCTTCCAGCTGATACCCTCCGCGCGGAGCGTTTCTACTTCAGTAACCATACCTTGTTTCAATCTTTTTTCGAGACGAACGGCAATATTTTTGTGCAGTATTTCTTGGGGTGGACAGAGAGCGATAATGAGGAAAGAATTTCGAATTTCGAATTTCGAATTTCGAATCGTTGGGACTGGAGGAACTTTTCCTAAAACGGAAATAATTTCAAGAGCACGAATCAGACGAATCTTATTCTTTTTATCAATCGTTTCTGCTCGCTTCGGATCTTGCTTCTCGAGTAAATCAAAAAGTTTTTCAGCAGATAACTTTCCAAGTTTCATCCGTAATTTCGTATCTGGTTTGACGAGAGGGAAACTTCCTCCGTCGATGAGGGATTGAACCCAGAATCCTGTCCCACCGCAAATAATAGGAACCTTCCCTCGTTTGCGAATATCAATAATTGCTTTTTTGGTATCACGGATGAAGTGCGTGACGTTGTAGGTTCTCTTCGGACTCGCTACATCGATGAGATGATGCCGTATTCCTTCCGAAAAGAAGATTTCTTTTCTTGAAGACCCTTCGACAAGCTCAGGATGATTCACGACTTTGTCGCGAATCACCTTTCCTGTCCCTATATCCATACCGCGGTAGACCTGGCGACTATCGGCTGAGATGATCTCGCCATCATATTTTTTCGCCAAAGCAATGGCTAAGTCCGACTTCCCAGAGGCCGTTGGTCCTACGATAACGATAGTCTTGTGTACGAATGTTTCCATATTTGATAGACTTGCCAGTAAAGTGCTACTATAGAGCCATAGTTATAGAGATCAGTGTAGTGTATGTTGACGCAATAGACAAGCTTT
>Ga0210037_1000505_pt1 | contig 28734 bp, 30 predicted proteins | sample CryGey08umfilter_3_FD_185451 | JGI IMG/M metagenome (GOLD analysis project Ga0210037, IMG submission 185451) | Groundwater microbial communities from aquifer in Utah, USA - Crystal Geyser 4/9/14 0.8 um filter (SPAdes) (version 3) | ecosystem: Environmental > Aquatic > Deep subsurface >...
GCATTCCCTCCCAAAAGCCGTTCATACCCCTCAGGTAATACCAAAACCTGCATTTGTTGTGCCATTTTTACTTTTTGTTTTTATACAATCTATGTTTTTTAATTTTATAGTAATATATTTTATAGTAATATATTTTATAGTAATATATTTTATAGTATATTAATTATTTCCCTTTATTAATTGCTCTTCTTTTATTAATTACTTGTTTTATTAATTAGTTTGAGTGTATATAAATTAAATTTGTATAAAATTAAATACTTAAACACCGATTTTCGTAAGGTGTTTATAGTCATTTTGCTAACTTTTTACCACCTTCAAAGTTGTATTTTTCGTCTAAAAATTTTGCTCGCCAACTCCCACTATAAGACATTTTCCTATCATTAAACAATTCCGAAGCTGTACTTTCACATGCATCAACCATTTCCTCAAAGTTTAATTTTTTTGCTAATTCTCTTTTTAAATCTTTATTAGCATATTCTATAGGGTTCAACTTGGGAGAATATGGTGGAAGGAATACAAAATGAATATCTAACATTTCCGCTAAAGCAGTCACCATTTTTGCATGGTGTATTTTTGCATTATCTACTTCTATTACTATTGGTCCAAATGGATTACTCTTCCGTATGTTTTGCAAAAACGCAGCCATGTTTTCTTTTATTCCCCTATCCACCAACATAGCAACACTATTTCCATTCAACGCCATAAAACCAAATAAAGTTTTTGACCTTATCTTCCCAAGCATATACTTTATCTTTGGTGTATTTAACAACCTTATTTTATTTGGATTAAGTTGAATTGCTGTTTCATCAAGAAATGCAATAATAGGATTACATAGCAATAGAAGCACGAGAGAAAAATTTTTTTTAAAATATCCTCCGCATCTGCTGGTTGTTTTTCATTTTGGACAAATGGTTTTCCATACAGAACTTTCTTTTTCTTTCTCAATACTTCCCATACCCAACCATAGCTAAAAACAATGTTGTATTTCTTTTTTAGATGATCTACAACTTCTTTTATTGTCATCCCTTTCCCAGAGATATCATTAACTATTTCATTCCATTGCTCATCAGTTATCTTTGATTTTTGCTCTCTAAATTTTGGAATTAACCCGTCATATCCGTAATCATTCCATCTTTTGATCCATAACCATATTGTCCGCTCACACCGTTTGCTTAATTTTACGATATCATCAAGACATTTTCCTTCATACAAATAGATCATTACAAGCAATCTTTCTTTCACTCTCGGATTCTTTTCTGCGTGATATTTTTTGATTAATTCTTCATAACTAACATGTTTATTTACGTTTATCTCTTTATTATTGGCCATTTTTAATTATAAATTATAAAAAGTATTAATAATTATGGGTGTAAAAAGATAACTTTTTAACTATAATCATACTTTATAAATGATGAAAAATGGAACCTTTCAGAAAAACCTGCGGATTTGACTTTTACATTGTGGGCAGGAAAATTAAAAAAGAAATTTTGAATGGCAGAATTGAGAAAATTTATTTTATTAAAAGAGAAGATGGCTATGTTGTTAAATTTATGGTTTATAAAAATCAGAAGAAATTTCTGATAATCACAGATAATGCCATTGCATGTTATGAAAACGACATCGTTGAAAATCCTCATGTTCCATCAACATTTACGATGGTTTTGAGAAAGCACCTTGAGGATAAATTTATAACAGATGTCCTGCAATGCAACAACGATAAAATTTTATCAGTAAAAACCGCCAATCACATACTTTATCTTGAATTTTTTGGCAAAGGGAATGTTGTATTATGCGATAATGAGAATAAAATAATAGACGCACTGATTAAGAGAGAATGGAAAGGCAGGGCAGTAAAGCATGGAGAAATTTATAAATTTCCCGAAAATACGCTCAGTGAAAAAGCAGTGATGCTGTTTTTTGGAGCGTACTTTAATGAAGTAAAAGAGAATATAAATGCGGCACAGGGCAATCCGTATGAAAGCGGAATTAATTTTTTGGGCGATAAAGAAGGCGAAATTTCAGGGATATTTAAAAATCTGATTGCATACAACTTAAAGAGGGACTATGAAATGGAGAAAATAGAGAAGGACTTAAAAAAACTGGAATTTATCGCCGGACAGCAAAGAAAAAGGTCTGAAGAACTTAATGATGAGGTATTGATTTACTCAAAAATAGGTGATGAAATTTATCTGAATTCTGGCATAATTGAAGAAATTCTGGAAAATGCAAAAAACAAAGTACCTGATAGCAGGATAAAGAGGACCGAAGGAACTAATGTTGTTGCCGAAATTTAAATTTTTCTGTTTTATTTTTTGTTATTTTTCTTTTATTTTTCTTTTATTTTCTTTTATTTCTAATTTTTTATAATCATTTTCTAAAATTTTTAATTTAATTTTTAATTTAATTTTTAATTTAATTTTTTATAAATCTGGTCAGAATGATGCAACCAATTTTAGTCAGGAAAAGCGACAAAACAGAGAAATTTGACGAGAACAAGATCATCAATTCACTTTTGAATGTCGGATTGCAGGCGTCGCTGGCAGTAAAAATAACAAATGAAATTTTTGAGGATATAAAAAAGGTCTCCGGCGACTCTGAAACAGAAATTTCAAGCAGGGAAATCAAATCAAAGGTGTGTGAAAAATTAAAAGCCGTAGATGTCATGCTTGCCGACAAATATTATAACGGAAATATAATGAAGGTTAGAACTTCTTTATCAACCTTTGAGGATTTTGATGTCAATAAAATCACGAAGTCGCTTATTGAGGAAACAGAAATTGATGAGAAAACAGCGAGGAAGATAGCAAAAAGTGTTGAAAAACAAATGAGAAAATTAAACATTGAATTTGTTACCGCTCCTTTAATAAGAGAGATAGTTTGTGTTGAACTGCTTAAAAAAGGACTTGAAAAGGAAAGAAAATTATACACGCGGCTTGGAATGCCTGTTTATGATGTTACATTTTTAATAGATCGTGGAAGTAAGGAAAATGCTAATTTGCAATTCAACCCGGAGACTATCCATAAATTAATGGCTGACCAGATAAGCAAGGAATATTCTTTGATTAAGGTTTTGCCTTTGGATTTGGCGGATGCGCACATGAGGGGGGAAATACACATACACGATTTGGATTATTTTTGTTTAGATAAAAACGAAAAAATCTGGACGGTAAACCCTGCCCCTAAATTTACGACTATCGGAGAATGGATAGATAACAGGATTAATAACGATGATGCAAATAACAATAACAATAATAATAACAACAATAATAACAACAATAACAATAACAATAATAACAACAATAACAACAACAATAACAATGCCCATTTTAAGATATTTTCCGGTGCAAAAGGCATTGCAAAGCCGGCTTACGCTTCAGAATTATTTAAAAGAAAAAATGATGAGAACCTTTGTAAAATTTCTCTGGATAATGGAGATGACATAAAAGTCACAAATCAGCACAGGTTCTTTGGTTTAGTCCTAAAAAATAAGGATTTTTTGATATATCCCTTTATTGATAAATTAAGCAATTTACACGTGAAGGATGGCTTTTACAACCAGGAGAGAAGTAAATTTAAAGTACCGGAAAAAATAAAATCATCTAAATTTTTGGACATAATTCTTAATCAAATTTTATATGGAAGAAATGATGACAAAGAAAAAAGAATAATCTTTAGAACTGTCTTTAATGATGTTGTTGAAGATGCCTTAAAAAATTTGGGAATTCCATTCACAAAGAAATATACTTCAAAAAGGACTAAAACAAAAAATATAGTTATTAATTCAAAGATATGGTATGAAATTTTAATGAAGTTGTGCAATTATATGGATGTTGAAGAAATCACTGCTGATAATTTAGAAAAGAGTATGCTTGTGGAGGTTCCAGGAGAAATAGTGATTGATGAGAAGGAGGAAATAAAGGAAATCAATATTCTAGAATACCTAATAAAAAACAAAAGTAAAATCCTTGAAGAAGATGCATTTCTTATAAAAAACTTATGGGTAAAATATAAGGGTGGAACTATCAGGTCTCTTGAAGGTCTTGATAAAATAAATGGGCAGGAAATGGAGATCGTTGTTGCCTATAACTATAACCCAAAAATCAATTATTCTATTCCGGTAGTTTTAAAAATTGATGAAGGTCTCGTAACTATTATTGCAGGGGTTGTTACCGAAGGATGGTTAGGCAAAACGCACTTAAAAAACAGAAAGCCCGTTTATAGCGTATCTTTTTCAAATAAGGATAAAAATATTATTAAAAAATTTAGTCATGCAGCAGAAAGCATCTTTGGAAAACATCCGAAAAATTATTTAAGAGAAAATGGAGTTACTACAGTTACTTTTGGGTCAAAGATAACGTACCTTTTATTTAAATACGTTTTTTCAACTGGCGAATATGCTCAAAATAAAAAGCTCCCTGATTTTGCAATAATGCTTAATAAAGATAATATTAAGTCCTTACTTGATTTCTTTAAAAAATGTGATGGAAATGGTATAGATGAATATTATACTTCTTCAGAAGATCTCGCGAGTCAGATAAAATGGCTTTTGAGACGTCTTGGAAAGGGATGTTTAACTCAGAAACGACAAAATATAATTATTATAAAAGAATCCGGGAATAAATATGTTTCTTTTAAAGAGGCAAATTTCATTTGTGTAAAAGAAAAGACAATATCTGATAAACCCGAATATGTGTATGATTTATCATGTCCCGATGCAAGAAGGTATTTAGTTGGTACATCTCCTGTTTATGTGCATAATTCTACGCGTCCGTTTTGTTTCAGTCATGATATAAGATTTTTCTTAAAGCATGGACTAAAGGTAGATGGCGTAGGAAATCATACTGCTGTTGCTGGACCGGCAAGAAAGCCGGATGTTGCATTTTTGCACGCTGCAAAGGTTTTAGCTTCTGCACAGGTTAATTGCGCCGGGGGCCAAGGTTTCAGTTATTTTAACACATTTCTAGCACCGTATGTTGCTGGATTACCTTATGAAAAGGTTAAACAGTTAGCGCAAATGTTTATTTATGAAATGTCAATGATGTATGTAGCAAGGGGAGGACAAACGGTGTTTTCAAGTATTGATTGTGACATGGAAGTTCCAGAACAGTTTAAAGACACCCCTGCTGTTTTACCTGGTGGAATAGTTAAAGATAGTACAACATATTCTGATTTTGAAGATGAAGTTAAGATGTTGTTTAATGCGCTGATTGATGTTTATCTGCAAGGTGATTTCACAGGCAAGGCATTCAATTTTCCAAAATTTGAGGTTCAAATTTATCCAAAGAAAATAGACAAAAATGTAGATATGCTTTTAAAGGTTTCGCAATTAGCAGCAAAATTTGGAACGCCTTATTACATTATCAATCAACCATATATGCCGCTGTATGCTTGTTATCAGTGCTGCTCTTTTCTTATGCCCTTAACGGATGCAAATACGGAAGATGATGTCCGGGACGGAACACTCAGGGGAGGCGGATTGCAGGTAGTAACGATAAATCTCCCGCAAATTGCTTATGAAAGCAACCGCAGCGAAGAAAAATTTAATGAAATTTTAAAAGACAGAATGGAAAAAACAAAAAATGTGCATCTTCTAAAGCGGGAAATTATAAAGAAAAACCAGAATTTGGAGATGCTCCCTTTTATGTCCCAGATTGTTAATGAGAAAGGAGATAAATATTTAGAGGTTGACAGACAAAGCTTTATTGTAGGATTGGTTGGAATGAATGAATGTGTTAAATTTATGACCGATTGTGAATTGCATGAAGATGTAGGATGGAAGTTCGGACTGAAGGTTATGAATGCAATGAAGGGCATTGTTGCCGATATCAGGAAAGAAACTGGTCTAAATTTCTCTCTGGCAAGAACACCTGCTGAAAGTTGTTCATATCGCCTGGCACAGATAGACAGCAGAAGATTTCCTGATAAATTTATTGCGAATGGAGAAGAAAAGGATGCATATTACACGAATTCTTTTCATATCAGGCCATCGGCAAATGTACCTTTATGGAAACGACTGACGGTTGAGGGTGCATTCCATCCATTGACTGATGGGGGGGCTATGTGCTTGGACTACAACGAAAAAATTACAGTTGGCAGGAATAACATTTTCAATATTGTAAAAATAGGGGATTTTGTAGAACAAAACCTGAAGAACAAAAAATATCTTTCAGATGGCAGTATATCTGATAATATAATAGATTTTGAAACATTCGGCGCTGATAAAGATAACAATATTAGAAAAATAAAAGTAGAAAAGATAATGAAAATACCTGTTCTTGAAAATAACAATATGTTTGAAATAAAAACAAAAAACAACAAAGGTCTAAAAGCTGTTGGCAGGCACAAAATATTTAAGTTAGAGGACGGAGAAATAAAAGAGGTCTTTGTCCGGGATATAAAAGAAAACGACACTGTTTTAATGTTTAAAGACATGGATGCAAATAGTACTAATGCTCTTGATATTGCCCCGGAATTATCTAAAGATACAAATATAATGTTTAATGGGAATAAATCTATGTGGAAGTTAAAAGGAACAAATTATTATTATCCAGCCAAATTTGAGGCAGATAGAAAATTTGGCGAAATGATGGGATTTATGCTTTCTGAGGGCTCTGTAATTAAAAGCGAGTACGCAATAAAAAACAGTGCTTATAATGTAAGTGCAACTTTTGGTTTTCATGAAGATTATTACGCAAATTACTTCAAAAATCTGGTTGAAAATATTTTCGGAAAAAGTTTTGGAAAATGTAAGAATAGATCAGGACATTGTATAGGAATTTCTAAAAACGATAAAAATTTGCATTATTTTTTTTCGCGTATACTTAACATAGGTATAGATTGTAAAAACAGAAGTATGCCTGACAAAATTACATTTTCTAATAAATCAGCGTTAGAAGGTATAATGGATTCGCTTTTTACCGGAGATGGAAGTATTGATAGAAGAGAAAATAAAAATGTTGAAATTTATGCAACAACATCTAACAATTTAGCCGATGATGTTTCTTTTGTTGCTTCACTTTGTGGTTATGAAAATTCAAAAGAACATGTAAAAAGAAAAGATAAAAGAGAATTTTATTGTGTTTCAATTTTGCGGGATTCGGGAAATAATTTTATAAATAATTCAAAATTGTTTAAAATCAAAATAAAGGATATACCTCAAAGAAAATCTATTATGAACGGATTTTTATTGGACTATAACGCCGCTCCATTTAAAAACCTTTCAGAATTTTATATAAATGGCAGAAAGAGGATCGGAAGATTCATTGGCACTCATGAAAACGAACTGCGTAAAATGTCGTATTTGTTACACGAAAACAAAATAACCAGCAATAAAGCGAAAAATGTCTCATATAGATGGATAAAAATTTTAAAGGCTTTAAATGCATTAGACGATGCAATTTGCGGATATTTATACTATAAAGACAAAATTTCTTTTGATACAGATATTCCCTATAAGGTCATTTGGAGAAGTATAGCGATGTTTAGAAAAAACAAAAAATATATAAAAAACAACTATTTTTCCGAAGCCCGATTTAACAATGTCATCACAAAAGCAAATGAATATGGTAAGATAGTGAAAGAGAAAATAAACCGGGATGAAAATAAATTAAAAAATTTTGAAAACATCTTAAATAACTTTGGATTTGATACGATAAAAGATATAAAAATTATAAAATCGGAATCTAAATATGTTTATGACATACAAACCGAAACAGGAAATTTCTTTACAAAAGAAGGGATTTTAAATCACAACAGTCATGTCTGGCTCGGTGAACAAAATCCAAATCCAGAAGGAATTTTATCCCTGACAAAAAAGATTGCCACAAAAACAGCGATCCAGTATATGGCTTTTACAAAGGATTTAACTGTCTGCAGCAACTGTAATTTTGTAACCGGGGGATTGCATAACAAATGTCCAAGTTGTAATTCCGAAAATGTTGATTGGTGGAGCAGGATTACAGGATATTATCAGAATATAAAGGGATGGAATAAAGGGAAATTAAAAGAACTTCAGGACAGGAGGAGATACGGATTTGAAAATAGTGACATTACAGCGAAGGAAATTTCCTTTACAATGAAAGAAAGCAGTTATGAGACAAAATTTGAAAAACTGAAGGAAAAGCTGAAATACGATACTTCACTTGATTTTTAAAATTTATTTTCTCTTTAAAATTTATTGTTTGGAGATTTTAAATTTCTAAAAAATTTTAAAAATTTCAGGTTTTTGAAATACCCCTCCCGAACACTTACAATTTATTTTTTCTTATCCTGCGAAGATATAAAACAAATGCACTTATTAAAATTATGAAAATTATCAGCAATATCACTGAAAAATTTAATTCGTCTTTTGAATGATGCATCTTTGATTAGGGAGTCGTATCTGTTGCGTCTATTTTTGAAAGTAATGAAATTATATCGTCGCCCTCTTTTTGCTGATTTTTTACTACGGGCAATATAAAGTCCATGGTAGCGTTATCACGACATAATAATTTCCTTTATATAAATTTATTTTATAACTGCTTTTGTTAGTTATTTCTTCCGAAATCAAATTGCCTTCCTGATAGACCTTTACAGTTACTCCTTTTAAATTTTCTCTGTCATTGTTTATGATTTTTCCTTTTATTTCGCCTGCTGATGCTTCGCATAGTAATAGAATGAATATTATACGCGCCAAAAACACCGTGAAAATTCCGTAAAAATTTAATTTTGCCATAGCCCTTTTTATAAGTTATTAAATTATTGTAAATTATTATAAGTTTTATATATAAATTTAAACAAATAAATTTAAAAATTTAAATATTCACAATGAATTTCAGGGAACACTTTTTATTTGGCACGTGTATAGGAATTGCATTTTCGGTTGTCCTTTTGTTTTATGAGGGCTTTTCCCTGCTAATCTTCTTGCCTTTGCTTTCGGCAATTTTGGGCTCTGTCCTTCCAGATATAGACCACCACGCATCAATTCCTTTTAGAACCCTGAAAATACTGGTTTTTCTTTTCTTCTTTTTTGGTTGTCTTGGCGTTATGATTGAGCATATTGAAATTTTAAATGCAATAATAGAATATCTTTTCACAATTTTTCCTGTCAATGTTAGCAGCGAGGTAATAAAATTTTTCATAGCCGTTCTAATCGCGGTTACTGCTGGAATTTTGTCAGTAATAACGCTTAAAATTATTAAGCCCGCTCACAGAGGCATAACCCACAAAAAAATATTTGGAATGCTTGCCGGGTTTTTATTATTTCTGCTCTTTTATTATATTTTTTCAAATCAAAATTTTTCAGTAATAACAGCGATTTCATTTATTACAGGATTCTTTTCTCATCTGGCACTTGATAAATTTTTATTTAAAATGTGAAATTTATTTGCATTGTTAATATGATATGAGATTGTCCAACTGTAGGGTTGTTCCAATTTTTTGATCTGTTAAAAATTTAGATTTCTATAAAAATAGAAACAAAAAATTACAGATTTTATTTAATGAAGTAATTACCCGGACAAGTATAAAAATTCTGAAATTTCTACAATTGAGATTGAAATTATCTATGCAATTTGTAAAGAATATTTTGGATCCAGAATCCCTGTTTATAATATCCAATTTTAATTTTTAAGCAGATTTTTAAAAATATCTCACAAATGAGGTTAATTTAAAGGGATGATTACCTAAAATTTAATATGGAAAAAAAACACTGACAAAAGCAGCAGCAACAAATCTGACAGGCAAAAACTTCGTGCTGCAAATATATCAATTGCCTCAAATTTAATTTTTGTTTTGCTTAAATTTATTGTTGGTTTTGCCACAGGAGCAGTAAGTATAATTTCAGAAGCGTTGCACTCATTAAATGATTTGATTGCTTCCCTGATTGCAAGATATTCACTTGGCCAGTCATCAAAACCGCCTGATGAAAAACATCGCTACGGACATGGAAAGATAGAGGATGTTTCGGCACTTATTGAAGGAATGCTCATACTTTTTGCAGTAATATTTATTCTTTACGAAGCAATTAGAAGAATTATAAGCGGGAAATTTGAGATAGAGTTAATTGATATGGGAATAGCAATTATGCTAATTTCCGCGGTTACAAATTTTTTTGTTTCGCAGTATCTTCATTCAACAGCAAAGAAAACGAATTCACCGGCACTTGAAGCAGACGCATTACATTTGAGGACAGATGTGTATACAGCATTGGGTGTCTTTCTCGGATTAATTATCGTAAAATTTACGGAAATCTTGATTCTTGATTCAATAATCGCAATTGCCGTAGCAATAATTATCATCAGAGCGGCTCTTAAAATGATACTGAAATCAGGGAAAAATTTAATGGACATAAAACTGCCAAAAACCGAAGAGGACAAGATTATAGTAAATTTGCTAACTTTTTGCACCGTTATCAAATTTACGAGTATAGTCATTTTACTGCAAAAAGTCAGTAAAATGACTATATAGCAATACTGGATTCCCACAGGGAAAAATTTATTGACTATCATAAACTTAGAACACGAAGTTCAGGTGCGGAAAAGTATATTGATTTCCTTATTGTATTCCCTATGCAGATGAGTATTGAAGAATCACACAATATTGCAGAACATATTAAAAGAGACATAATTAAAAAAATCAGAAAAATCAATGTAATATTTCATATTGAGCCGTGTAATTGGAAATGTGAAATTTGTGAAAATAAAGGCAGGTGTAACTGAAAAATTATTTAAATTTACCCGTTATTTGGGAACCGAGTTTCTTGTTTTAATGTATATTCTAATTCCATAACCTGATGCAATTAAAACAACAACCACCACCGCTAATGTTAAAACTCCCGTGTCAATTCCGGTATTTGTTAAATGGAATACCTTTGGCATATCTGTCTGGTTGTTAACACAATCAACATCTTCTTTTTCTTTACAATCCGGGTCACATTTTCCGTCTATAATCCCGTCACAAAAGTTATCGTAACCTCCGGACGGACAATCTTTAGGGCATGTTCTATAATTCTCTTTTGGAAAATCGCATCGCCGATTGCCGCATATTGTTTCGTTTAATATTTCAACACAATCCGGATCCATTTTTATGGCGGATTCACCGTACTTTTCTTTACAATCAGGGTCACATTTTCCGTCTATAATCCCGTCACAAAAGTTATCGTAACCTCCGGACGGACAATCTTCAGGGCAGGTTTCATAATTCTCTTTTGGAAAATCGCATCGCTGATTGCCGCATATTGTTTCGTTTAATATTTCAACACAATCCGGATCCATTTTTATAGCGGATTCACCGTACTTTTCTTTACAATCCGGGTCACATTTTCCGTCTTTAATCCCGTCACAAAAGTTATCGTAACTTCCGGACGGACAATCTTCAGGGCAGGTTTCATAATTCTCTTTTGGAAAATCGCATCGCTGATTGCCGCATATTGTTTCGTTTAATATTTCAGCACAATCCGGATCCATTTTTATAGCGGATTCACCGTACTTTTCTTTACAATCCGGGTCACATTTTCCGTCTTTAATCCCGTCACAAAAGTTATCGTAACTTCCGGACGGACAATCTTTAGGACAGGTTTCATAATTTTCAGGCATGCCGCAGGTTCCATCTCCACAAACAGTTTCTCTAAATGACAGATTCATCAAGTCCGTTACTTCTACCTCTGTTCCATTTTCTAATATGCAGACCGCACATTCATCAGTCAAAAATTTTCCGCATTTTTCTCTGTCTTTTATTGTCTTTATTTCGTATCCTTTTTGCCTGCAATAACTATATTCTTTAACAACCTTTCCCTTAAAAAATTCCCACGCGTCTATCCTTGTCTTGTTATTTAATATACATATTCCGTGCTGCCCTTCTTTTGTATCCTCTATCACATAAGTATAGTTGAGACCTTCACAATAAACAGCAGAGGGATTTTTCATTGCAAAAGATGAATTTAAAATCAATGCTGCAAACATTAATGTAAATGCAAAAATACATAAATTTTTTAAATTTTTATCCGTTTCAAACCTGTTTGAAATGTCCAAACGAAGTAATGTCATTTTAAAATCGTTGAGTTTTATTTTTTTAAATTTAAATTTGGTCCTTTTTTATTCCGCCAACGCCAAATAAATAATTATAAGTGATTAATGAATGATTATAAGGTATTTTGCTATATCCATTATATCCTATCCCGGTTCCCCAGCTGTTTTTGATTATCCAGATATTCTCATCATCATTCCATCCAACCAGAACAACGCAATGAAGATCACTTCCAACATATCCGCATGTAATAAGAGGACCATTGCAAACCAGTTCTTTTTTTATGTTGTTAGTAGTAGTATAAAACCGTTTATAATCAGATATTTTCCACATGTTATTTGTCCAGTCTGAACAACTCTCATTGCAGGCACAATTGCTTTTCTTGTAGGGAAAACAATGTTCATTTGAAATGCCGCTATTTTTTATATACTCTAATGCATCCGCCGGCCAGCCACCATCACAATCTCCTTCTTTAAAACAATCTGATACGAGATATTGTTCCGAAAGATCCAAATTTAAAGAGGAATTATTATTTTCAATTTTGTATCTGGATTCCATTGCTCCAACAGAAGAAAATGCCCAGCAGGAACCACACGTCCCCTGATCTTTTACGGATGTGAGAAAGTTTCCTCCGCAGTCTCGCCAGTCAAATTTGGATGGCAATGAAGAAGCATTTAAATTAGCATTGTTACATATATCTTTATAATTACATGATTTTGATGTATCAATACACCCGCTAAAACAGATTACAGATATAATAAAAAATCCAACAACTGCAGGTTTCCATGATTTGTTTTTCTGCTTCATTTTGCTGACTAACGGTTATGGTTATGTAACTTATGAAAGTAGGACACTTTTCTCTTATGCCTCTAAAAATATATACTTCAAAATCAAATAACTTATGGAAGACATAAGAAGTAGGTAATTTAGTGTGTTTCACATTATTAAATGCCAGAGAAATAATATCGGTGGCACTTGATTTTACTTATTACACTTTTCCTAAAACCGAGGAAAAAGTAAATTTTATTTACTAAATTAGTGTCCTACATTTATTTGGCACTCAACCACTAATAATGTCAAAAATTTGCTGGTTTAATGGACTCGTCGGGATTCGCACCCGAGGTATCTTCCACGCCAAGGAAGCACGATACTGCTACGCTACGAGCCCAGATTAACAAATTAAATATTCTAAACGCTGAGGCAGGGATTCGAACCCTGGAGCCCTCGCGGGCACAGACTTAGCAGGCCTGCGCGATAACCACTCTGCCACCTCAGCATTCAAAGATAAAATTTATAAATTTAATAATTATGATTTCATTAAATTTTAACATAATGATGAAATTTTAATATGGCTATTTATATGGCCGTTTAAAGCATTTCCCTAAACTCGTCAAAAACATGCCCCAAAAGATAAGGTCCCGGATGCACTTCGGGATGATACTGAACGCTGAACATCTTTAAGTCCTTACTCCTTAAGCCCTCAACAGAACCGTCATTTAAATTTATCTGCGTTACTTCTAAATTTGCATTCTTTGCACTTTTCGCATCCACCGCAAACCCGTGATTTTGTGAAGTTACATAACATTTTCCTGTTATTAGATCCTTCACCGGCTGATTACTTCCACGATGTCCGAATTTCAATTTATAGGTATCTGCTCCGGATGATAATGCCAAAATCTGATGGCCTAAACAAATACCAAATACAGGTATTTTCTCTTTCGTTAGTTCCCGAACCGTTTTTATTATATAATCAGCCCTTTTTGGATCGCCAGGGCCGTTTGAGACAATAATTCCATTAGGATTGTATTCAAGAATTTTATCCGCACTGAAATTTGCAGGCACCTTTATTAAATTTATCTTTCGCTCTGTGATATTTTTGGCAATACCTTCCTTTACCCCGCAGTCAATCATTACAGCCGTTTTCTTTGCTCCATGGACATTATAAATTTTTGGCTCTTTTATCGTTACCATAGTGACAAGGTCATAGTCAGAAATACCCGCAGCCCTTTTTGCCTTTTCTTTTAGTTCATCAATCTCGCCTTCATCATAAGGAAATTTTAAAATTCCATTCATAACCCCGAAATTTCTTAACTTTCTCGTCAAAGCCCTTGTATCAACTCCTTCAATTCCCACAATCTTGTGCTCTTCAAAAAATTTATTAACTGATTTTTTCATAAATGGATGCGATGGAGATAAACACGATTCCTTAACAACAACTCCACTGACATGTACATTATCTGACTCAAAGTCGGTCTCGTTTGTTCCGTAATTACCTATCAATGGATAAGTAAAGGTCAAAATCTGATACTTATAACTAGGGTCGGTTAATGCCTCCTGATACCCGGTCATTGATGTGTTAAATACAACCTCTCCTTCTTTATTGCCATGGCATCCCAAGCCATTGCCATTTATTACTGTTCCATCTGCCAAAACAAGCACTGCATCTGAATCCGACATTTTAAAGTTTAAAAATTAAAGTTTAAAAATTAGTTTTCAAATTAGACTGCTATAATAACCTACCTACAAAGTAGATCGTATTCTTGTGTAATAATCTGTGTATAAGTGGTGGCTGCATCTATATAAATCTTATGGAGCTTTTTTAAAAGCTACCTCTGTACTTAGACTGATGAGCCGCCTCTTTTATATTAAATTTTTCATAAATAAATTTAAAATACAAATAAAGATATAAATTTAATAAATTTAATAAATCTAAAACAAAAAATATCATCGGAAGGGTCGGCAGGATCTCTAAATTTTTTGAGAAGTCTTTTCAGACTATCTCTTTATTTAAAGTGAGAAACCGCCCTCATAAGCACTAATCGCAATGTGCGAATTCCTCTGCGGAATATCGCTGATATATCGAGATTGTGTATGGCGGAAGACCTGTCCGACCCGATAGAAATTAAAAATGTAAAAAAATAAAAAAAATAATTTAAAATAAAATAGTAAAAAAATAAAATAATATTTAGGAAAAATTTAAATTATTAAATGTAGAAATGAATAAAGATAAATAAAGGTAAAATAAATTTATCCGGGTTTGTTTCTACCGCAGCTTATTATACAAGCTTATTATACGAAATTTATTGAATTAATTTGGTTACTTCTTTATAATCTCTCCCTTTACATTCCTTTCCAAACCGGACAATCAATGCGTGATATTCGTTATAAATTTTAACCAGTTCCTTTTCATCGTTGCATTCTCTGCATTTTTTGCAGCCCTTTTTTATTTCGCTCTCAAAAATTTCCCTTAATTTATCATAATCCATTTTAAAGGCATCACAAACATCCGCATCTTTATATAATATGTCATAAATCCTCCTTGTGTATGTATCTATCACAAACACCGGCTTTTCAAACACATAAAGCAGGACTGAGTCAGCAGTCTCTTTTCCGATTCCGTTAATATTCAGCAATTCATTTCTCAATACGGCAATTTCTTTGTTATTCATCTCCAAAATAAAATTTTCTCCGTAATGAGCGAGTAAATATTCACAAAAATTTTTCAGCCGTTTTGCTTTCTGTCTGTAAAATCCCGATGGTTTTATTAAAATTTCAATCTCCTCAACTGGCTTATTTGCAATTGTCTTAACAGAGCATGTATTTTTTGCCTTTAAATTTTTTATTGCCTTTTCAACATTATTCCAAGCGGTATTTTGAGTTAAAATTGCACCAATCATTATTTCTTCTTTGCCTTCAGCAGGCCACCAGTGCTGCTTTCCAAATTTTTTAAATAATGTCAAGTATAATTTATATATCATTTTAAATTTTCATTTTAAATTTTCACAAAATTGAAAATCTCCGAACGAAGGGGGGTGATTTTAAAATGCCCAAAGCATTTGAAAATATACTGAAAATCTTTGAGATTTTCAATCTTTAAAAATCTTTGAGATTTTAAAATACTAAAACAATTGGTTTCAATCTTTAAAAAATCTTGGGATTTTTTAAATACTGAAAACTACAAGTTTTCAATCTTTAACCCGAGTTTCAAAGATATTTAAAAAATGGCTAAAAACACCTTTAAAATATGTTTTTTATTGCCACCAATTTTATCATTTTGTCAAGGTCAAAACACCATAACTTTGAAACTCAAGTTTAAAAATCTATAGGATTTTAAAATACTAAAACCTTTGGTTTCAATCTTTAAAAATTTACGAAATTTTTAAATGAGAGCGAAGCGAAATTATTTTAAAAACGCAGAGATTTTAAAAATACATAATTTTCAAATTCGCAGAGAATTTGAAACACTGAAAACTACAAGTTTTTCAATCTTTTAAAATTTATGAAATTTTAAAATACTGAAACCTTTGGATTTCAATCTTATTTTAAATTTCATTAGAAATTTAAAATCTCCGAGCGTAAGCAAGATTACAAAATGTTCTCAACATTTTGTAAAGACACGAACGAAGTGAGCGTAAGCAAACCCATATCCTTAAATTACTTTAAATATTCAAAAGTTAGTGGATTCACTAAGTCCACAGGTAAAAGAAATTTCTTTTCCAGAAATATAACATGCTTTCCACAAATTCACAAAACAGAATTTAAAACCCTTCTTTCCCACCATCAAAAAATGGACGAGTAATTTTAAAAATTTACAAAATTAATTATGCTTAAAAACAAAAATACGCTCAAACTTTTACGCTGGGGTGGGAAACTCAAGTTAAAAGATAAAAAAAAAGATAAAAAAAAAAACAATTTACTGATTTCTGTATTTTTCCTGGTTTAATTTAATCTACTTCTTTCTTTGCTTCGTGGTGTGTTTCCATGAGCAACAATGCAATGCTTACCAAATTTGCAAATATTGCTCCAAAGGCCAAACCTCTTGCAAGTTCGCTGTGAACAATTCCAGTTACTGGGTCTACTACTCCTGCTCCCAATGTTATAACTACTGCCCATATCAAATGTATGTCTGCAACAACACTTGCTCCCAAAGAACTCATTCCAATAACCCCTCTCTTCATTGCTACCTTCACAACAGTTGCCAAGATGTTCAACATAGTTGCCAAATACAGCTCTATCACCTCTCCATCAAACCAGAATCCCATGTTCGTAGTAAGCGACATCACTATAAAAAATGTCGCCACCACGATCAACCCCTTTTCAGATGCCATTTTGGTTTTTGTTTATTGTTTATTAATTAGATTAGGTATATAAATAAATAATTATTATAAATTAATCATTAGTATAAATATTTTAAATTCTATTTTCTTTTAAGTTCTTCAAGCAATGCAGGAATAAATGTTCCTAAATCAGTTACTATCCCTATTGCCTGTGATGTTCCTCTGTCTCTCAATTTAGTAACAATTGCGGGATCTATATCAACGCAGATAACCTTTGTTTCTGCCTTCATTAAATTTCCAAGAGCGATTGAATGAAGCATTGAACCCATCATCAAAACCACATCCAAATCCTGCACCAACTCGCGCATTTTATCCTGTGATTCACAAATATCTGTTATTACCTCCGGCAAAGGTCCGTCATCTCTTATACTTCCCGCAAGAATGTATGGAATATTTTTGGCAATTAATTCATACATCATTCCGTGCTTTATTGTTCCTTTATTTATTAATTCATTGACAGAGCCAAGTCGCCTTATTAAATTTATTGTTGAAGTGTGTTTCCTGTATCCGTACTGCTCCACTTTTCCTGTTTCAATGTTAACTCCAAGGGATGTCCCGTAAATTTCATACTCAATATCTCTGACGGCAACGGCATTCCCTGCAAAGAACGCATCAACATATCCTAAATTTATGATTTCCGCAAGTGCTCTGCTCGCCCCCGTGTGAATAACCACAGAACCACAAACAATGCCTATTTTTCCGCCATCTTTTTTTATTTTTTTTAATTCATTTGAGACCTCTTTTATCAGGGTGATGGTTGGTTTTTCCGTTGATGTCTCACTCCTCATAAATCCAAATAAACCCATCGGTTCTCTTGATCTTTCAATCGGCTCAATTTTAATTCCTTCTAATCCGACAACAACTTTGTCACCTTTTTTTATGTGCCTGAATATTTTGCAGACAGGAATTTCATTTTCAATAATAATGCACGCATCCATCTTCTGATGCTTTACTTCTTTCCATTCCCCCTGGATTCTTATGTATGTCTTTTGATTTGTTGTAGGGCAGAAATTTTCAGGAGCGGCACCATCCATATCCACAATTTCGGTTTCGGCATCTTTTGGAACAGCAATAATCGCCCCCAATTTTTGGATCTTTTGAAGAATTGTATTGAGGTGCTCGTTATCTTTTCCTTTCACTAAAATTTTTGTATAACTTTGCTCGGTTTTCTTTTTACCTATTTTAAATTCCAAAACCTCAAAGTCTCCTTTATCTTCCATTATTGTATCAAACACTTTCGGAAGTATCAGAGAATCAATAATATGTCCTGTAAGCTCTATTGTTTCCTGTCGCATTTTAAATTTTATTTATAGTGAAAATTTCAACTTTTGATTATTTATTTTGAACATCAACATCACATATTATGATTTAAAGAATAAATATATGGACAAAAACAATATTATCAAAAGATGTCAAAATGACTATATAACTTCTTAAATTCATATATCTTTAAATTCATAACTTCTTAAAAATTAGATTTGGTATAAAAATATCTGAAATTTTTCATTTAAATTTTCATCGTTAAATTTTCATCGTTAAATTTTCGCCGAGGCAGGGATTTGAACCCTAATTCCCTCGCGGGAACACGCTCTCGAGGCGTGCGCATTACCGGATTCTGCCACCTCGGCATTAAACATTAAGTAATAAATTTTTTTCAAAGTCCTAATTATTTCTAATTAATTATAATTAAATTTTAAACGTAATAAAATAACCAAATCAAATCAGACACCCTAAATTCTAACAGAATGAAAATAAATATGAAAATTTTTTTAAAGGACACACCTGGAAGTTTAATCAGGGCAATTGAACCGATTTCAGCCAACAATGCAAATATACAAAGTATTGTCCATTCGCACCGGTTTAAGGAGAATGATGAAATTCCTGTTGAAATTGTGTTCGGAATTGATGATATTAAATCGGTTGAAAATGTCCAAAATGCACTGATTAAGGAAAGGATAAAAATTTCGGAAATAAAAATTGAAGGAAAAAAATATTATAAAAAAAGGACTAAAACAATTATTATGGTCGGGCATGTTATAGATAAAGATATCAGGGGAACAATAGATAAAATCAATGAAGGTGGATTAGTGTATGATTTAAGTGTGATTATGAAATCACCGGATTCCGTTTCTACGTGTATGTTAAAGATCGAATACGATGAGGCACAAGACAGACAGATAAATGAAACACTGAACGAAATCTGTAAAGAGAAGGACTTCCTGTTAATAAGTGATTTGAATTAGTTCAAAATATGACTGAAATGAATAAGGAATATATAAAAGGCACTGTTTTTGAAAGAAAACTGGTTGAGATGTTTAGTGCAGATGGATTTATTGCAATGAGAATTGCCGGCAGCGGAAGATATTCAGAATTATTGCCGGATGTGTTAATTATGAAGAATGATATTGTTATAGCAATACAATGCAAAAAGACAAAAAACGATAAAATTTATATCTCAAAAAGTATTGAAAATTTTAAAAAATTTAAGGAAATTGCCAAAGTCAGGTGCTTTTTTGCAGTAAAATTTCTAAGAAAGGATGTCAGATTCTATGACTCTGACAAAATAAATAAGAACATAGATTTAAATGAGACTTTTAATACTTATGAAGAGGTTATCAGCCAGTTTAAAATTTTTAAAGATTGAAACCAAAGATTTTAGTATTTTAAAATCCAAAGATTTTTAAAGATTGAAAATCTCAAAGATTTTCAGTATTTCATGACTATCGGCTAAATGAGAAAATTGACCGAATTAAATGTCACCAACCAATTGAAACGAGAATTTTTTCCCATTAATATAATTGAAACTGTTGAAAAACCTCGTTTTTTGAGAAATCGGAATTTAAAACCGATATGCTCAAACAACCCAAAAATTTGGAATTTACCTAATTTGGGACTTTTTCAACGCTCTCTATGCTTGCATTCATATAAATAACATAGGAAAGAAAGTAAATAAATTAATGACATTTAATTCGGTCAATAGCCGATAGTCATGTATTTAAAAAATCCCAAGATTTTTTAAAGATTGAAACCAAAGATTTTAGTATTTTAAAATCCAAAGATTTTTAAAGATTGAAAATCTCAAAGATTTTCAGTATATTTTCAAATCTCTGCGATTTGAAAATGATAAATTTACTATTTGCCCCATCTTTCCAACAATCAAAAAATGGACGAGTAATTTAAAAATTTACAAAATTAGTTATGCTTAACAACAAAAATTACGCCCACTTCGTTCGGAGATTTTAAAATTCACACAATTTTAAAATAACCTCATTAGCATTCGGATATTTACAAAATCTTTGCGAATTTGAAAATAACCTCGCTGTTGCTCGGATATTTACAAAATCTCTTGATTTTGAAAATAAGCTCACATCGTTCCACTCACTTCGTTCGTGTCTTTTCAAATCCTCTGAGAATTTGAAAATACGCCCACTTCGTTCGTGTCTTTTCAAATCCTCTGAGAATTTGAAAATAACCTCACTATTATTTGGATATTTTCAAATTTTTGGGATTTAAAAATTACGCCCAAACTTTTACTTATGGGCGAGAAACTCGGGATTTACTGCGATTTAAAGACATACTGCGCTTATACAGAAAGGTGTTCAATTTCTTTTAATATAGCATCCGTCATTTCTTTTGTTCCAACTGCTTCTGTGGGATTCTTTGCTATATCAAAGGTTACATACTTTCCATCTTCAACAACCTTCGCAACAGCATTTTCCAAAATTTCAGCGGCGTCATTTTCTTTTATATATCTTAGCATCAGAACACCTGAAAGAATTAAAGCAGTTGGATTTAACCTGTATGTGCCCTTAAATTCTGGTGCAGAGCCGTGAACTGCCTCAAAGACCGCACAGTCATCCCCGATATTTGCTCCCGGGGCAACACCCAGTCCTCCAATTAAACCCGCACATAAATCACTCACTATATCTCCATATAAATTTGGCAGAACCAAAACATCATAATTTTCCGGAAACTGAACAATGTCCATACACAAACTATCAACCAGTTTATGTTTAAATTTTATTTCAGGATGATTTTTTGAAATTTCTTCCGCTGTGTGCATAAACAAACCATCGCTAAATTTCATTATGTTTGACTTTGTAACAGCCGTAACACTCTTTCTTTTATTCCTCTCCGCATATTCAAAGGCGTATTTTATAATTCTCTTGCTTCCAAATCCAGAAATTGCCTTTAGACCTATTGCAGAGTCCTCCCTTATCTTTCCCTTATCTTTACTTTCAATAAATTTAATTAACTCAATTGTATCAGCATTTCCTTTTTCAAATTCAATTCCCGCATATAAATCTTCCGTATTTTCTCTTATTATAACAAGGTCAATATTTTCGGGCTCACTTATTCTCGTTTTAATTCCTTTATAATATTTGCACGGCCTGACACACGCATACAAGTCAAGCTGTTTTCTTAATTTAACATTAACACTTCTGAAGCCCTTTCCAAGAGGTGTTGTAATGGGGCCCTTTAATGCAATTTTGTTTCTTTTAACTGAATCAATTACATGAGTAGGCAAAGGTGTTCCCTCTTTTGCCACTACATCAGCACCGGCATCAAAAATTTCCCACCTGATTTTCTCTCCACCTACTTCTATTGCTTTGTCAATTGCCCTTTTTGCCTGTTCTACTATTTCCGGACCGGAACCATCACCCCTTATCAGTGTTATTTTATGAGACATTTTGATTTTTATTTTATTAAATTTTTTAGATTTCATTGATTTCATTGTTAGATTTCATTGATTTCATTGTTAGATTTCATTGATTTCATTGTTAGATTTCATTGATTTCATTGATTTCATTGTTAAATTTCATTGATTTCATTGTTAGATTTCATTTATTAACTCTTTATTAATTAAAATTTCAAAAATGAATAAATTTGATAAAAAATTTAATACTGAAAGAAGGACAAATGTCAGGAAGGCATTTGGAGACAAAGATGCTTTATTAATATATGCTCCGAAAAATTTATACTATCTGTGCGGAATTGATGGCTTCGGAGCGGCCGGGTTATTAACATCTGAAAATTTTACCCTGTTTTTGAATGAAAACGATTATGAAATTTATAAAGAAAGCCCTGATAATGAAATTTGCGCCAGGATTTATAAAAAAGGAATAATAGGAAATACAATAAAAGAGACCGTCAGAAAAGGCAAAATTTCAGAAATTTTTGTTGATAAGGCAGATGAAAAGGCACTCATAAATCTGAAAAATACAATCGGAATGAATATAAAAACAACTGATGCGGTTGAAAAAGCAAGAATGACAAAAGGTGAAGAAGAGATTAAAAAGATTAAAAAGGCGTGTGAAATTGCGAGGAAGGGCATTGAAATGGCAATGAAAATTTATCTGTCAGAAAAGCGAATTAGCGAACACAATCTGGCAGCAGAGATAGAATATTTTATGAAAATGCAGGGAAGTGAAGGAACATTTGAAGAAGGAATACTGCTTGCCTGCGGAAAAAATGCAGCACATATTCATGCAAAGCCGTCAGACAAAATAGTCGTTGACGCAATGCTTGTTGATTTGGGGGCAAAATTTAACGGTTATTTTTCCGATTTGAGCAGGACATTCACGGAGAGGGCAGATAATGAAGTTAGACAACTTGCGGAATTTATTAGAAATTTAGAAAGGCAATGTGTTGATAAAATTTACGCAGGGATGAAATTTTCAGAAATTTCCGTCTTTGCAGAAAAAGAGATAAATAAAAAGGGATTTAAATTTTTTCATTTGCTTGGGCACGGCGTTGGACTGGATGTCCATGAAATGCCTTTTATAACTAACAACTCAAAAGAGGACTTTGCAGAGAATATGGTTTTTACAATTGAACCAGGCATTTACAGGGCAAATAAATTCGGAATCCGTTTTGAGGATACCTGTGTAATAAAGAATGGAAAAGCAAGAATTTTATAAACGGTCTGCCATCTTTTTCATTTTTTTCTTTTTATCTTTTGTAGTTAAGTCAAACACATCCTTTGATTTTTGATCAGCATATTTTGCAAGTTCCTGTTTTATATTCCCGGTTATTTTTTTCTTTACTATTTCATAACTTGTTTCTGTTGCTTTATTTTTCATAACTTCTGCAAGATTTATTTTTAAATTTTTACCAATAACCTCTTTGGACTGTTTCTGGACGCTGGTTTCCAGACCGCTCTTTACTAAATTTCCAATTACATTGCTGTCTTTGGTCCTTTTTTCTACTTTTTTCTTCATATCCTTTCTTATTTTTGAAACAAATGTATTTTCCATGATGTAAAATTTACCTGATGTAAAATATAATTTATGAAATTTACCTGATTAAAAATATTATATTCGGTTCAAATTTTAATAGATAATGCATCTGATAGATAATGTAACACATAACCCATAACACAATATAATTGCGGGTAATTTTATCTGCCCAAGTAGGGTAGTTTGGATATCCTGGAGGCCTGCGGAGCCTCCGACCCGGGTTCAAATCCCGGCTTGGGCGATTTTCAAATTCGCAGAGGATTTGAAAAGACACGAACGAAGTGAGCGTATTTTCAAAAATGAAATTTTGAAATATCTAAATGTTTACCTACCTACAATCACTTCGTTTGCGTCTTTACAAAATGTTGAGAACATTTTGTAATCTTGCTTATGCTCAGAGATTTTAAATTTCTAACAAAATTTAAAATAAGATTGAAATCCAAAGATTTATCTTACCGATTTTCAGTATTGAAAATTATTTTCAAATGCTTTGGGTATTTTAAAATCACCTCACTTTGTTCGGAGATTTTTAATTTTGTGAAAACTTAAGATAAGATTAAACTTAAGATAAGATTAAACTTAAGATAAGATTAAACTTAAGATAATTTTTTAGTAACAACAAATGCAACATCTTTTCCGGTTCTTCTGCACTCTGATGCCCTGACAGTATCTCCTACTTTTACATCTAAATCTTCGGGAACTCTTGCTAAAATTTTTGTCATCACTTTTGCATATCTCTCATACTTTCTTACTTTTATAAGGGTATCCTTTCTTATACTGACAACTTTCTTTGCCTTTGCGCTGACCACTACTCCGTCAATATCTTTGCCCCTGACTGACAATTTCTCGGCCATTTTTTGATATATTATATTTTTAATACCTTTATCTGATACATTTATTACATTTATTAAATTAAACTATGAATAAATAAAATTTAAAAAAATTAGAACTGCAAACTAAAATTTAAAGGAAATTTTATAACGTTTTTTAATTCTTTCTTCCGGCCTGCCAACCATTAAATTTCCATCAATTTTAACAACACTTCCGTCATCAAGTTGTGCTGTAAGTATTACTGAGTTCTTTGGAACCAGTTTTATATTGTTGCTGCCATCTCTAATCAGGAACATGTTTCGGGTCTCGCTATGAACTGTTCCATGCATTTTGTAACCTTCACTGCTTATTGACATAACATCAACATTAAGGCCTGTTATTTCATGTCTTAGTATATTATATGGATTTCTCATGCTAAATTCTCATACCTGATTTATGCTATTTGTATCCTATTATCTAAAAGTGAATGGACTTAAAGGGTAAAAATTAGTATCGTCTCGGGGCAAACGCCCTTCTTGGCGGCGCTTTTGGCAATGCTCCAACATCTATGGTCTCTTTTAAAAAGCCAATCTTCACAAGAACATCTTCTATTTTGCTCTTATGGTTGCCCTGCAATTCAATCAGATTTCCTTCCCGTATTGTTCCTCCGCAGCCAATCCGCCTTTTAATTTCCCTTGCGGTATTTTCTATGTTTTCCTTATCCACTCCTTCTATAATCGTTACCACCTTACGATACTTCCGCCTGTCAAAAGATACTTTTATACCTTCTGTTGTTTTTATCTCCCTGCAGACACACAGTTCTTCCGGAAGCCCGCACTTAGGACAAATTGCCATTGGTTTTTATTGTTTATTTGTTTCTTTTTCGTGTTTTATTGTTAACAATCGTGCAATGGTTCTTTTGATCTCCCTTAAATTACCAATAGATTCTGATGAAATTCCTGCCGAAATATCACTTTTTATCTTCATTTTTCTCTTATAAAGGTCTTTAAGATGTTCCTCTGTATCTTCGGTACTCATTTCCCGTAATTCTTTTGCTCTAAGAATAGCCATGATAATAAATTAAATTTATAAATTTAAATAAAAAATTTATTTTTTAACTTCTTTACCTTTTTTAACCTCGTCTTTTATAACTGTTTCTTTTTTTGGCTGAACAGTTGAGGATGTATTCTTCTTTGGCGGACTTTTTAAAAATATTTTGTCCGGAAATTTTAGATCCTGCGGAAGAATATCTACACTAATACCTATAACTCCCTGTTTTAGTTGTGCCTGCACATTAGCATGCCGTACCATAGTTAAAGGAAAGCCCGTCTTTTTCATATAGCCCTTTCTAAATTTCTCTGTTGAGCCACGTTCACCTTTACCCTTAATCTTTCCTGATAAGTTTATTTCAACTCCCAATGCACCATGCGCCATCACGGCGTCAACTGCTCTGTGGGCAATTATCCTGTATCTGTCTCCTCTTTCTATACAATTTGTTATTTCCTCGGCTATAATACTCGCATCCAGATAGGGATATTTAGTTCCCTGAACATCTATCCTTGGGTCATCTATTTTGAATCTTTCTTTTAAGGATTCTGTCAACTGGTTTATTTTATTTCCCGCATGTCCTATTACTAACGGCGGCTTTTCAACATTAAGGATTATTCTCGTTGAAAGAGGCCCTTTGTGAATTTCCATTTTACTGTATCCAACCTTTCCAAGCGCACCTTTTATGTACCTTTCTATAAACATCCTTGTTTTTCCTTTTTCTACAAATATTTTTTTTACTGACATTTTTATATGGGACTTTCCTTTTTCATTTCTTCTTTATTTTTTCCGGTTGTTGTATTTTCTCTTTTGAGCTTTTCTTTTTCTTTCGTCTCTTCAAGAACAAGATGAATGTGCGTAACCCGTGTTCCCCATGTTGCTCTTCTCCCCGTAGGTTTTGCTTTTTTTCTCTTTGGACCCTGCGATGCCTGAATATGCGAGATTATTAAATTTTTTATATCCATACCTGGACTATGTTTTGCATTTCTTTCGGCGCTTCTCAGCAATTTCAGGACCTCTTTACATATCTTTACAGGATATCTTCCGGATCCTGATTTTCCCCCCACCTCTGAACGATGCCCCGCACCTTTGCAAAATTTTATATAAGGAATAAAATCCTTAAAGGAAATTACCGCATCCAGATACTTCATTGCTTCCTCAAGTTTCATTCCTTTTACTGCATTTGCTACATTTACAGACGCTTTAAAGGAAACATCCAAATCCTTACCACACGCCTTTACCGCTTTTTCAGGCGCCTTTGAAATATAACTATAATTAATTTTCATTTTAAATTAATTTACTTTCTTGTTGTTGTAAATTTAGATCCTCTGGTAGCACCGATACCTGCTGCACTATGTTTTATCTGCTTTCTGGTCATAACAAACTCCCCCAGACAATGTCCCACCATTTCAGGTGTAATTTCAAATGTAACAAAAGCACTTAAATTTGTTTTGTCCTTTCCTCCCCTGTGTACTCCTATTTTTGCTCCAACCATTTCAGGTAGTATTGGCATATCCCGTGACTGTGTTTTTATTACTTTACCTTTATTAGTTGCCAGTGTATTTCTCACTTTCAGCAATAATTTTCTTCTCGGTTCGTCTAAACCTCTGTTTAAAACCCTCCTTATTCTTGAAGGCATGACCTTTGCAAGTTCATCCATAGATAATGCCTTTAACTGATCTGTTGTTTTTCCTCTGTAAGTAAATATTCTCGCCATTTTAATGTAAAATTTTATAATGTACTTATTTATATATAAGTAATTAAATTTTTATTTCTTTTTCTTTTTTCCGCTCCTTCTTGCAGCAATAAGTCCAACCTTTGCACCTGGCGGAGCATTTCGGCTTACCGTTGTCGGATGTCCCAGTCGCGGTTCTTTTCCGCCGTGCGGATGATTAACTGCGTTCATTGAGATACCTTTGATATTTGGATATTTCTTTCCTCTTGCCCGATGTTTATAAAAATTTGCTCCCGCACGAATTAACGGCTTTATAACCCTTCCCATAGATGCAACACTTCCAACAGTAACAATACTGTCAAGAGAAATAAATTTATCTTTTTTTGAAGGTAAAACAATCTTTCCCTTATTTCCAACACCTTCTACAAAAGTTGTGAATGCACCGCTTGTTCTGGCTATCCTGTAATTTCCGTATTCCAGATTACATATCCGTGTTCCGGGATTGACGCTCTTTAACAATGTTATATTTCCGGCAGACGATTCTGCATTTACCCCAATCATTATATTTTGCCCTACCTGAAGCCCATTAACTGCAATAGCATAAAACTCCCTGAAATCATCGGTCAAAATTTTTGCCAGCGGCGAGGTATGAATTGAGTCGGTAATTATATCAACAACCTGTCCCATCCTCGTCTCTCCTTTCCTAAAAATATCCCTGACAGATGAATAGTCAACCTTGTTATTTCCGGTCCGTTTTGATCTCCACACACTTCCTCCCTTTCCTCTTCTTTGACATTGCAAATTTTTCGGCATTTTTTAATTTATTACTTATTACCTTTATTTTTATTTTATATTAAATTATACTGGGTTAGATTGCTCCAAATCTTGAGGCAATATCCACTGCGGAATATTCCGGCATAAGTTTTGTATACGCCTTTTTCATTCCGTGAATGATTATTGTATTGACTTTTATTACTTTTATTCTATAATCCTTTTCTAATTCTTCTTTAATCTGTTCTTTTGTTGCCTTAATATCAACCGCAAACGAAAGTGTGTTATTTTTTTCCCTTAAATTTACTGCCTTTTCTCCCATCAGCGGATAAAGTATAATTCCCATTTTATATTAAATTTTTGTTTTTAAATTTTCAATTGCCTTTTTTGTCCACAACACACTGGTTATTAATTTGCATGGCCCGATGACAAAGTCCTTTACCCGCAAATCAGATAATCTTTTAACATTTATAAAATCAATATTTCCTGCGGCAACATAGTTATCATAGACTACAAACAAAATTTTTTTATCACCTACTATATTTTTTTCTTTAAGCAGATTTATAAAACCGGCAATTTCTTTTGTTTTTTTTAAATTTTCAACATCATCGCTGACAACAACAAATTTTGAATTTGCAATTGCTGAATATAATGCAAAGTTATATTCTTTTTTGTTTATCTTTTTTGTTAATACTTTATTAACTTCCGGAGGGTGCGCTGCCCTTCCGCCAACCGACTCTGGAACTCTTCTGACCCTTCCGAGTCCGCCTTTTGCTAATTTTTCTCTTGGTTTTCTTGAAATTGCTCTACCTACGGTCACCCTGAACGACCTTTGCCTGTTTGCAAAATAGTCAGCACTCGTCCGCAATCCCGCCAGGGGGTCCCTTCCCTGCGGCTGAAATGTCTTTGATAATTCCGAAACCACTGCTCTTTGAATCAGGTCATGCCGCAATACCGTATCAAAAATTTCACCAAGATCTATTGTTCCTGTAACTTCTCCATTTAAACCATAAACATTCGCATCCATTGTAGTAATCATAATAATTGACTGTAGTAATCATAATAATTGACT
>Ga0210037_1000514_pt1 | contig 28297 bp, 29 predicted proteins | sample CryGey08umfilter_3_FD_185451 | JGI IMG/M metagenome (GOLD analysis project Ga0210037, IMG submission 185451) | Groundwater microbial communities from aquifer in Utah, USA - Crystal Geyser 4/9/14 0.8 um filter (SPAdes) (version 3) | ecosystem: Environmental > Aquatic > Deep subsurface >...
ATTATCTTTATCATTTATTATCTTTATCATTTATTATCTTTATCATTTATTATCTTTATCATTTATTATCTTTATCATTTATTATCATTTATTTATTTTTAACTTTTAAATTTCTTCTGCTTTTCTTTTGTATTCTTCCACTTTTTCAGGATTGTTCATTTTCTCATAAACAACTGCTATATTTTTATAAACAATTTTAAGGTAATGTTTCTGCCCGATTTCCTCAAAAATTTTCTCTGCTTTTAAATAAAATTCAATTGCTTTTCTGAAATTACCTAAACCATCATAAGCCATACCTAAATTTGTATAACATGCTGACTCGCCTGCTTTATCCCCGATTTCTTTAAAAATTTTCAGGGAATTTTCAGGGAATTCAATTGCTTTTTTGAAATCACCTAAACTATAATAAGCAGCACCTAAATTTGTATAACATTTTGACTCGCCTGCTTTATCCCCGATTTCTTTAAAAATTTTCAGGGAATTTTCATAAAATACGATTGCTTTTTTGAAATCACCTAAACTATGATAAGCAGCACCTAAATTTGTATAACTTTTTGACTCGCCTGCTTTATCCCTAATTTCTTTAGCAATTTTCATGGAATTTTCATGTAATTCAATTGCTTTTCTGAAATTACCTAAACCATCATAAGCCATACCTAAATTTGTATAACATGCTGACTCGCCTGCTTTATCCCCGATTTCTTTAAAAATTTTCAGGGAATTTTCAAGAAATACGATTGCTTTGTTGAAATCACCTAAACTATAATAAGCAGCACCTAAATTTGTATAACATTTTGACTCGCCTGCTTTATCCCCGATTTCTTTATCAATTTTCAGGGAATTTTCATGGAATTCAATTGCTTTTCTGAAATCGCCTAAATTACAATAAGCCATACCTAAATTTGTATAACATGCTGACTCGCCTGCTTTATCCCCGATTTCTTTAGCAATTTTCAGGGAATTTTCATGGAATTCAATTGCTTTTCTGAAATCGCCTAAATTATAGTAAGCATTACCTAAATTTGTATAACATGCTGACTCGCCTGCTTTATCCCCGATTTCTTTAGCAATTTTCAGGGAATTTTCAAGAAATACGATTGCTTTTTTGAAATCACATAAGCCATTATGAACTAAACCCACACCCATAATAGACATTAAAATCCCTTTTTTATCATTTAATTTTTCATACAAATTTTTAGAATTTTTGAAATACATTATGGATTTATCATAATTACATATCTTCAAATACATTTTCCCTAAATTTAAGGAAATATCTGCAACCTTATAGTCATCTTCTGCATTACTCAGCAAGTGCTCCTGTATCTTTATCCTGTCCTTTAATTCATTCTCGTTATCGTAATAAATATCTGATACAAAAGAACGCATTTGCATCTTTGTACCTTCTACAAATTCATTTTTCTCTTTGATAGTAATTCTGTTGGCAAATCTGTAAAAATCAGGTGCGCTCTTTATTATCTCATCCATAATATATATGGGGCAAAATATAATGGTTCTCAATTTCAATTTAAGAAAAATTTCTCTGCTCCAGTTCAAATAACCTATGATTTCAGGCAAAGCATTTTCTATTCCCTCAACAAGAACAACTGTCTTTTCATCAATCTTTTTTGATTCAAAGTCCATATACATTCTTGCCGGTAAATTTTTATTCTTTTCATCAAGAACAATAGTATAAAACTTAAAGTTTATTCGTTCATTCAAGGTTTTAATTATTTCGTTTCTCAAAGGGATGTTGTTGCACTCTACAAGAAGAATAACTCCACTGTTTGCAAGCTTAAGAACCAAAACCAACTCATCTATACTCTTACATATATCCTTGTCCTCTATCTGGCTGTATCCTTTGAATTTTTCTGTTTTTCCATTCTCTCTTTTAACAAAGGAACAATTAGAGGATGAACATCGCACCATCTTTTAGCATTTAAATATTCAAGAACACTCAAATTATGAAATAATTCCAACAGGATTTTGCCATCAACAGCGACCTTTGTTCTGTGAATCTCGTCAAGAATTAGATAGTGCTCCTTTCTCAATATCCTGTCAAAGTCATTTCTCATATTGTTTATTGTGCTGTTAATATCTTCAATTTCTATCTTATTCCTATTTCTCATAATTGCGTTGATACAGGCGGATCTAATCATATACACGAAGTGATACAAGTTGCCTCCGGAATTTTCAATCGCGATATTTATTGCTTCATTGGAAATCAGTTTAAGGTCCATCCTTTTTTCAAGTATTGTGGTTAATGTCTTTCTTTCTTCTTCATCCTTTTCTCCATTGCTTTTCCATACCCTTATATTAGGAAGTATAAATGCATCAGTGAAATTCTGTTTTATCTGCGTGTACTCATTTGAATGAACAATGGATAAAGGTATTGTGTAAATTATACTGCAATTTGGCAGCGTTAACGAATTGCTGCTTTCATAAAATAATTCTTCTGCTCTTTTTAAGTCCAGCTTATCAAGATCATCAATAATCACTATTATTTTTTTATCTGACTCCATAAGTTTAGAATTATCTTCAATACTATAAATCATTGTGTTTATCTTTTCTACCAGGTCTCCTAATCTTGGTTTCAGTTCTTTTCTGATTTCTTCTCTGGTTGTTGCTTCAACCCGCATTTTGGTGCCAAGTTTTCCAAGAAGATAATTGAGTCCTGCTTCCAACCCAGCACTAACATTTTCTTCGGTAATTTCTATTTTGGTTCTTTTAATCATCCATTCGGACAAATCTTTACACAATTCTTTGGATATTTTAATGTCGTTCTTAAATGCCTGTTTATAAATCTCAGAACCAATTGTCAGCAGAAGGTCAATATATGTTATATCGTAAATACTTAATGTCTCAGATACAGAAAATTTAACAACAAAGTACTTATTATATTTTTTAACTTCATCTGAAAGAATATTTAATTCTGTTGATTTTCCCGAACCTCTATGTCCGGTAAACAAAAATTTTTCTGGTTTTTCGGTTGTTCCTACAATTAATCTTTTTACAATTTCATCAACAGGACTTTGGCGTTTTGTATAGTATTCCTTATCCACTAATGGTTGTATGCTAAATATATTATATATCTGAGAAATATTATCTGCTTTCATCTTTTTATTGTTTAATGGTTGTGGTTATTACTATATTATTAAAATTTAGAGATAAATAATTAAATTTCTATTCAAAAAAGGCAGCAGTTGTAATCTGCCTTCTGTTTTTTGGGAATTTGTCTGAGCGGCAAATTTGCCTTGCACCCTCAGCATTATGTTCGTTTCACAAAATTTAATGTATCGTCGGTATTTCATCTGAAACCCTCATTCTCATTTACACTAAATTGTCTCGTCTCTGTACCATAATGAAACCATCTCTGGCTTTTTCTGATTAATGGATGGGCAGAATTTCCTTTGCTTTCGCAATCCTCCCACAACTGCTACCTAATAAAGAATTAGGAATTGCTTACTATAAAATTTCAAAAATCCTATAGATTTTATTTTTTCACAAACTCCTTTAACAATTCAAAATTTTTCGTTATGCTTGTGCCTATCAGCAATGCATCCGCATATCTTAATGCAGCCCTTACATCTTCTTTATTTTCAATCCCACTTTCCGCAACAATAATTCTATTTTCCCTGTTTTTTATCTTTTCAGAGAGTTTTAATTTATTTAAGTCAATTTCAAAATTTTCCAGATTTCTTGTATTTATTCCGACAATATTTGCATCACCGATAAATTTCAAATCATCCTCATCACGAACCTCAACGATACATTCTAAATTTAATTTTCCCGCAATTTCCAAAAATTTACCTGTTTTTTTCTTCAAAACACCTGCTATTAACAAAACCGCATCAGCCCCGTAAATATAACTTTCATATATATGTATTTCATCAATTATAAAGTCCTTGCGAAGCAAAGGAATGTTTATTTTATTTTTATCTTTATTTTCTTTAAATTTCAAATCCCGTAATCTAATTAAATTTTTTATGTCTCCTTCAAAATTTTTGTCAGTCAGGATTGACAAAGCACACGCCCCATAATTCTGGAAAATTTTTGCTGTCTCTATTACATCAACTTCTCTTATTTCTCCAAATTTCGGGCTTTTTCTCTTTATTTCGGCAATAACAGGAACTCTGTATTTTGCTGCCTCTCTTATTGCTTTACTTATAGAAGTCCTGAATTTTTGCTTTTCTAATCCCTTTCTTTTTTCATCAACAATCTTTGAGAGTAAATTTTCCATGCTATCCTATTACTTTAATATATCCCGGTTTTGGTTCGTAAAAATACCCCATTTCCAATAATTCGTAAATTTTGTCTGCAAGATTGATATCTTTCAAAGAAGGAGAATGTGAATATAATTCACTTGCAACATCTTCAATTTTAACCATGTTGTCTTTCTTATCTTTTGCTAAATTTTCAACAAACCCGACAATTGTCATATTAATAGCTCTTTGTTTTTTGTATTCATCAGCGCTAATTTCAGCATTTTCAAATACATTTTTATATTCTGCAATATCCTCTTTAATTTCTTCTTTATCTTCTTTAATATCCTCTTTATCTTCTTTAATATCCTCTTTATCTTCTTTAATATCCTCTTTATCTTCTTTAATATCCTCTTTATCTTCTTTAATATCCTCTTTATCTTCTTTAATATCCTCTTTAATTTCTTCTTTTTCTTTCTCTTTTTCTTTGGGCATTTGTACTTCTTCCTTTTTTGACATTTCCAAGCCCGTTTTGGAAATCTCCGAACGAAGTGATGTGCTTGCCTTTTTAGTTGTCTTTTCTTCTTTTTCTTCTTTTATTTCAATGCGACCTTTTTCTGCTGTCTCTTCGGGCTTTACCTTAAATTTCCTGGTTAAATGCATCAGTCCTTTTTTCCTTATTTCGTGAAATTTCTCATAAATTTGTTTTGTCGACTCAATTACGCTATTGTCCTGATTTGCATTCAAATAAAGCGTCCCTTTATAAAAAGGGTTTGCATAAATTAGCAGATAAATTTCTTTATTTCCTTCGGAAAATTTTTGTAAAACATTAACAGCATCCTGTAAAGCCCTTTCATTAAATGTTCCCGCAGTAATCACAAAATTTTCACCGTCGTTTAATGTGAGCATAACCCCGAATTTTGTTCTTTTGCATTCAACGACCTTTCCGCACATCGCTATAGTATCACCTGTCCCGAATTTCATCTGTAATAAATTTTTATTTCCTTTCCTAATATATTTTGCATCTTTTAGATCACCTGATGCACAAAACAAAACATGCATTTTGTTTTACTATGCTTTTAATTTCACTTTTATTTTTATTTCACTTTTATTTTTATTTTATTTCTATTTTTATTTCACTTTTATTTTTATTTCACTTTTATTTCACAAGATCTTTACAAGGCTATATTTCAAACAATAATAAATTATTAATGTTAAATTACTAATTTAAAAGATTATTAAAATTAACTTAAAATAATTTCGTTTTACTCAAATATTTAAAGTAAATTAAAATAAATTAAAATGGCAAAAGCATTTGGAAAAAAAGATAAATGGAAATTAAAGAAAAAATACAAAATTGTAATTCCTGAAAATTTTGGATACATGGAAATGGGATTAGTTGTCTCATCTAAACCTGAAAATTTAATTGACAGAAAAATTTCCTATTCCATCAGAGATATTACTCATGAAAAACAAAAGCAGCACATAAATGTCACATTTAGAATTAAAAAAGTAGAAGGTGATAAGGCACTGACAATGTTTGACTCGCTGAGTGTAGACAGAAAATATTTAATGAGCAGAATCGTTCCGGGACATACATTAATAGACCAGCCATTTATTATTAAGTTAAAGGATGCTGATATGAAACTTGCAATGAATATACTAACTGCCTATAAAGTTCATGCCTCGCAAAAGAAGGATATGATAAAGAAAATACCTGTGGTTTTAGATGAATATAAAAACGAAAAAGTAAATAACTTTTTGGAGCTCGTTATTTCCGGAAGGACAAACGTTGCAATTTTTAAAAATTTAAAGAAAATCGCACCGGTAAGAAGGGTTGAAATAAGAAATATGAATGTTTTGAAATTGAGGCCGACTGATGAGCCGATTGCTGAAACAGCAGAACCAATAACCCCCGAAACACCCGCAATCCCTGTGCAGGAAAATTTATCTTCTGAAACACCTCTGCCATCAGATAATCAACAATCAACACAGACGCCTTCTGAGCAACAGCCGCAACAATCAGCAAACAATGTCTAAAAAGCATATTTGTAAGATATATTTGTTTCTCATAGTATAGTACTGAACAAAAAATTTTCATCATATTTTTGGTTTGAAATTTTTTAACTTTCTTTTTTAACTGCTTTTGCGGGAGTAAATTTAGGGCAAACTGTAAATTTATTTGTGAAAACGCGTTAATAAGAGCAATTGGCGAATTTGAAATTAACCCTGGAACAATAATTACAGAGGATTATAAGAGCAAGGAAAATTTTGACAGAAATATAATAAAATTTATTCCTTTATGGGAATGGCTGTTTATACTTGAAACTGTTTGGGAGTTGATAAATAAAATTTCATACGACACATAATTTATTAAACAACATAAACAACCTGATTATTACAGGTTATGTGCCATATGAAAGTAGGCCACTTATATTTTTGTAAATTATCAATTGAACTTTGAAGATTAAATAAAAATTTCAATAAATAATATTTTTGATTATAAAATTGATTGTTTTTACGTTATTTAATTTTCCATCTTCTCCTTCTGTGTAGATGGATAATTTTTTTAATTCAATATCTAAAACACAAAATACAAATAAATTTATTAAATCTTTTGGCAACTTGATTTCTTGTTTTAATATGTCTATGAAACCGTAATCATTCTCTCCTGCTTTTTCTCCCTTTCGTCTTGCTATTCTTAAAAAATAGATTTTTGTTTCTTTAAAGTTTTTCACCTTTTTGTTTTCGAAATCTGTGTCTTTGCAATCGTTGATAAATTTAGGCTTTTCAATCTCTGGATTGTTGTTTATCAAATCTGTGTATTTTTCATAAGCTACATTGAAATCCTTAATTTTTATGTCTATCTCATCCTCATCCGTAAATTTTAATTTATTCCAGAATTTTCTTGTAAACACACCATTAAATCCTTCAACTTCGCCATTATTCCACGGGCTTCGTGGCGCAATATATAACGGTTTTATACCCAAGTTAAGTAAAAATAACGTTAATCTTCCAACGCATCTTTTATGTACTGAATTTGTTCCGAAAGCAGAATCATTGTCAACCTTCAAGACGTTTGGAATTGTATTAGTTTGCCATACTTCTTTTAAGATTTTTATCACTTCGTCAGTGGTTTGTCCTTCAACCCGTTTTACAATCCCCTCTTTCTTAGGGCGGATGTATTTACAGGAAAGAAAGTTGATCTTATCACTTGATCCTTTCAAATATTTCGGACCGATAAAGTCCATGCTCATCATTATTTTACCCAATTTATTTAAAGTGCGTTGCGGATATTGCAGGTATTTACTTACTTCCTTCCTCTTTTTTTGCGGACTTTTTACCATTTTATATTCTCTTAGTGTGCGATCTACGAATCTTTTTGAAACATTTGTTGTGTGGGAATTGTTGTAATTTGCAGGAACCGCTTTTGCCCCTATGAAGAAACTTTCCTCTTTCTCCAACTCTATTCTTATATTTTTTATTTCTTCTTTTTGTTGTTCTGTATATTTTCGAGGTTTGCCTTTTTTCCAACCCCTATGGTCTTGTGTTACTTCCTTTTCATCGGTTTTTATCCATTTATTAATGCTGTCCCTACTTGCCACCAAATAGCGAGATATCTTTCTTACACTCCAACCTTTTTCTTTGTGTAACTCTCGTGCCTTTATTCTCTTTTTAATTAGTGTTCATCTATAAACTCGTAATTTTACTGAAAATCTGTAAGATTTTCAATCTTTAAAAATCTGTAAGATTTTTAAATTGTCAAAAACATAATAATTTACCTTGAAAAAGTTAAAATTTTTTCAAAATTTTATACTTTATAGATGGACACTAATTAATAATATATGAATTTGAAATGAATTAAATTATTTATGAATTGAAATGAATTAAATTATTTATGAATTTGAAATGAATTTGAAACAAATTTAACATGAAAAAAGTAATAATCATCCTTTCAGGGGGACTTGACTCCTGCGTTGCAGCAGGTTATGCAAGGACTGAGGGTTATAAATTACATAGTTTGTTTTTTGATTACGGACAAAAACCGCTGGAAAACGAGAAAAATGCAGCAAAAGAAATTTCAAAATTTTTAAATGCAAAATTTGAGGTCATAAATCTTGAATGGATGAAAAATTTAAAATCCGGCTTAATGTCGGGAAATATTCCGAAGGTTAAATTTAGCGATTTGGATGACAGGGAAAAAGCAACACAGTCCGCATCTCGGGTTTGGGTTCCTGCCCGTAACCTGGTTTTTTGTTCCATCGCCGCGGGTTTTGCCGAAAGTGAAAATGCAGAAGCAATATTTACCGGCTTTGATAAAGAGGAAGCAGAGACATTTCCAGATAACAGCAGGGACTTTGTTAAAAATTTTAATGATCTGTTAAATTTTGCCGTTTTACAAGAGAAAAAACCAAAAATTATTGCACCTTTAATTGATATGAATAAAGATGAAATTGTAAAACTTGGGGAAAAAATTAATGCACCGATGCATCTTTCGTATAGTTGTTATTCAGGTGCAGATAATTCTAACATTCATTGTGGAGAATGTGAATCATGTTTAAGGAGAAAAAGATCTTTTAAATTGGCAAATGTAAAAGATATGACAAAATATTTAAAGTAAATATAAATTTATTTTAAGTAACCACAAAAACACTAAAAATGAACATTTGTGAATTTGATTTTGAAAAATTTGGACTTATAGAGGTTTGTAATGTATGTGGCAAACCACTTTTAAAAGGACAAAAATTTGGCAGATGGAAATAATTATCTTATCTATAATTTAAGTACAAATGGAAAATTTTAACCTTGATTGTGAAAAATTTGAGGAAAAATGTGTGAAATTTATTAATGATTATGTGAAACAGAATAAAATAAAATGTATTGTCCTGGGTGTCTCTGGAGGTATTGATTCTGCTGTCTGTGCGTATTTGCTTGCAAAAGCAGATATCAGAAAAATTTTTGTCATAATGCCAATTAAAGGAATAACTCCTGATAATGATATAGAAGATGCAAAGGAAATTTCAAACATTTTAAACGCAGAAACAATTTGCATAGAAATAAATCCCCTTGTTGAGAAATTTACAAAAATTTTAAATTTTGATGAAAAGCACGACAAAAAGGCGATTGGAAATTTAACTGCGCGGGTCAGGATGAGCATTCTTTATGCTGTTGCCAATAAAAACAGCGGAATTGTCTGCGGGACCGGGGACAAATCAGAAATTTTGATCGGATATTTCACAAAATACGGAGACGGCGGATGCGATATACTGCCAATAGCTGGCCTTTACAAAACACAGGTTAAAATTTTGGCAAAACATTTAGGAATTTCTGAAAAGATAACTGCAAAGAAATCATCTCCGCGCCTGTGGAAAAATCAGAAAGCAAGAGATGAAATAGGGATGGACTATGATAAAACAGACAAAATTTTAATGATGAGAGAAAAAGGAATGAATGCAGACAAAATTTCTGAGAAAACAGGGATTTCAATTGAAAATGTTGAAAAAATTTTTGAAATGAATAAAGCAGGTCAGCATAAGAGAAATTTACCTGTGGGTTTTAAATTTTTCTGAAAATGTGTAATGGAGCAGTTATATTTATTTCTCACCGGAGTTTTGGTGCTGACCCACTAAAATTGGGATAATTATATATTTGTTTTTTACTATTATTTTTATAAGTTATAGGACTTACTTATATTATTTTGTAAATGAACATAAAAAGTCAAGAATTCATATTTGTTTTGTGTATGTCCTGTAATGTTTAAAATTAAATTTATAATATTCAATTTTAATTTTTAAGCAGATTTTTAAAAAATATCTCACAAATTAATTATCCCAACTTAAAGGGATGAGCACCTAAAATTTCATCGGGAACATTATACTTTGGTTGATTTTTAAGATAATCACTCTATAGCTACACCAACAGAGCAGGGATAAGTTATCACGGACCCAAAATATGAACATAAATTTTTAATAAATGTTATCCCTTTATAATCCCCAAAGGCACAACCTTTGCCACAATCCTGCTTAATCCCGCCATTTCAACACTCTTTACAACCTCATCTATATCTTTATAAACACCCGGATGTTCTTCTGCCAAAACCTTTAGGGATGCTGACTTTATAACCTGTCCTTTTCTTTCCATTTCTTTCATTATATCTTCGCCCCCCCATCTTATTATTCCGCCTGCCCTGGACATAACCCTGCCCGCACCATGACACACACTCCCATAAGTTTCTTCCATCGCCCTTTCAGTTCCCACCAAAACATAAGACGATGTTCCCATACTTCCCGGAACAATAACTGGCTGCCCAGCATTTCTGTAAATTTCAGGAATTTCGCTTCTTCCAGCAGCAAATGCCCTCGTTGCACCTTTCCTGTGAACACATAATAATTTTTCTTCTCCGTCAACTTTATGCTTCTCAAATTTTGCTATGTTGTGGCAAACATCATACATAAGCTTTATTTCAGCATTAATTTTTAAATTTTCAAATGTTTCTCTAATCCAGTGGGTTATTATCTCTCTGTTACAAAATGCATAATTGGCGCCGCAATACATTGCTTTAATATAGTCGTTTCCTTCGTTTGAATTTATTGGAGCGCAGACCAGTTCCAAATGAGGTAAATTTATATGATATTTTCTTGCTGCTGAAAGTAAAATTTTAATATAATCATCACAAATCTGATGTCCATAACCCCTGCTTCCGCAATGAACCATTATCGTTATCTGTCCCTTAAACAATCTGAATTTTTTCGCTGTATTTTCATCATAAATTTCTTCTACTTTTTGAATTTCAAGAAAGTGATTTCCGCTTCCAAGCGTTCCAAGCTGATCTCTGCCCCTCAATTTTGCCCTTTGAGAGACCTTGCCTGGATCTGCACCATCAATACATCCGTTTTCTTCCATAAAATTTAAGTCCTCTTTGATTCCATAATTATTTTCTATTGCCCATTTCGCTCCCAGTCTCCCAACTTCATCTATCTTGTCAATACCAATTTTTAAAATTCCTCCTTTTCCGACGCCGCTTGGAATATTTTTGTATAATTCATCTGTCAAAATTTTTAATTTTGGCTTTATGTCCTGTTCTGTCAGCGGTGTTGTTAAAAGCCGGACGCCGCAGTTAGATACAATAAATTTATTTGCAACAAAATTGTGATGTGTATTAAGGGTAAAATCATAAACAAATTCATTAAAATTTACTTTTTCAATTTTCACAACTTCGTCCCACACATATTCCGTTTGTATTTTTTTATCGTTGTCTGTTGTGGTGCGTATATTGTTCATATATTTATCATAGGTCTCAAAATTTAGGGGAATCCTTGGACCTTCTTTCCTGCTACTATAGACAGACCGCTCTAAAAATCTTTTATTAATGTATGGCGAAATTAAAGAACTGTAAATTTCAGAGGGACTTTTACCTTTTTCGTAAAATTCCTTTGCCTTTTTTGCTTTTTTCTCTCTTTCTTTAATAACATTATTCTTTACCTTTAAATACTGAACAACTGCATTGCTTTCTCTTCTTTTTGATAAATCGTATTCAAAATTTATGGTTTCATAAAAATTAATTAAATTTTCAGTATCGTTTGAAATTATTGCTTTAAAACGAACCGATTTACTCTCTTTACTCCCTTTCTTTCCTTCTCTTTTTCCAATCTTTTGTGTCTTTATATCAAAACCAGAAAGGATATCAACTATCTGAAGCATAAATTGACTTCCGTTTTCTTCAAATTTTTTTGATTTATTCATTGAAAAACATGGCGGATCAAAATTATAACCGTTATTAGTTACTTTTGGAGATGACATTTCTGCTCCAAATAAGGATGCGAGGAATAATCTTTTCTGCCATAACCTTGATGAACGAACCCATGCAGGAACTTCGTATTCCTGCTCCACCTTTTTGCCTGCTGGAACACCTAAAGAAAACAGCAAAACAGCAAAAGAACTGCTGACAACCTTCATCATGCAGGCAGTATTTTCAAATTCATAGTAATTGTATTCTGACGGAGTAAACCCGATTTTTAAAATATCTTTTCTTATTTCTTCCAGGTCATCAGTTTTTCCATAAAACGCAGTTATTCCTTTTTTATCCCCTTTCTGAAAATAAAGACATCCATCACCAAGAACAAATCCGATAATTTTTAATAAATAAGGAATTTGTGGCGAGTTGTATTTTAAAGGTAAAATTTTTATTTTTTTTAAATGTTTAATTACCTGCTGCACAGTGTTTCTCTGAAAGGTATTTCCCATAGCAATAAGATTTTCCTTAATTTTATCTTCATCCAAAATAATTTTTTCATCAGGTTCTTCATAAGGAACACCTTTAAAATGATACATTCCGAGCTTTTCCCCGGTCTTTAAATCCTTTACAGGAATCATTCCTTTTTGGGTCCAGAATGGATGATCTTCAGTAGCAGTTATTTCCTCTCCGCTTTTCGTAAAAATTTTATATACAGAATTTTTTGGTTTAAATTTAATAAATTTTTCTATAGATGCAATTTCTGAACATCCCTTAGAAAGATTGTATGATATTAAACCCTTTTCCAGGCAGTTTTCTTCAAATTCCTTTATTTCAACATAATATCCATGCTCGCATAATATATTTGTATCTCCCGAAAGGCAGTTTATATCGTAGCCAATTCCGCCAGGGCTGATTATTCCTTTCTCTGCATCAAATGCTGCAACGCCTCCAATTGGAAACCCGTATCCCTTATGCCCGTCTGGCATGACTAAACTTGCCCGGACAATTCCTGGAAGCCGGGAAACATTTCTCGCCTGATTTATAACATCTTCCTCCATTGAATTGACTATTTTTTCAGTTCCGTAAATTCTTACTGGAACAGGATGGTTTTCAACCTCCCATACACCTTTCCTTATTTGTTTAATTTGCCGGACAGACATATTATTCAGAGTTTTATCATTAAATTTATCATCAAATTTATTTAAATTTATAATCAAAATTTATTTATACTGCGTAACTTTATAAATTGCGTTTTTCAAATCTTTAAAATACTTTCATTTTGTTTCGCTACCTTTGTATATTTTAAATCTTTGTGATTTTGAAAATGTGCCATAAAAAGTGCATCTTTTGCCGTTGTTGAGTATAAATTTATCATCAAAATTATCATCAAAATTTATTTAAAATTATCATCAAAATTATCATCAAAATTTATTTAAATTTATCATCAAAATTATCATCAAAATTTTATATACAAAATTTATATGCTTATAATCTCTCTTTTATTTTCTTCCTCAAACAATTTTGCCCCGTTCCTCTTAAAGTCCTTCATAACTATATGAGTATTTGTGCCGATAACCCCTTTTTTTGTGGCAATCTTTGCAGTGACAAATTCCGAAATTTCATCCATATTATCTGCTTCTAGGTAAATATGAATGTCGTAGTCCCCTGTTACAACAAAAACATCCTTAACCCGGCTGTCCATTGAAATTTCCTTACAAATTTTTGCAAATCCCTCCCTTTCTTGTGGAATAACCTTTATTTGCAGGACCGAAGAAATTTTTTCCTTATTTATTTTTTTCCAGTTAATTATTGGCTTGAAACCCATTATTATGCCTTTGTTTTTTAGCCTGTCAATTGTTTTCTTTACTTCGCTTTTGCTTATGCCGGACATATCTGCAATTGTTTCGTCGCTAACTCTTGCGTTTTCCTCTAAAATTTTTAAAATTTTGCCCTCTGTATTGCTGTTTGTTTGTTTTGTGTTTGTTTTGGTTTGTTTTGCCATTTTAACATTTTAAATTTAATTTTTTTATGAACAATGTGTTGTTTGTTATAAATTTGTTTTTTCTTCATTTAAATTTTATTCACAGGTAGATTTTACAAGCAATCTGAATTATCTTTTATTATCCTTTTATTATCCTTCAGAATTTTTGGTATGAATTTAAGGAGACCAAGACAACATCGGTTCAAATTTCCCCCAATAGGCCAAAACCTGTGCTTTGTTTATCTCTCTAATTACCTTGCTTCTTGCATCAGTTAAAATTTCTGCAACTCTGCCAGGCAAGTTACTATAATTTCCGGTAATTATCTCTTTACGTTTCATATTAATTGCTTTTGATCATTCTTAATCGTCTTTCCAAAAAGTTCCAAAAGTTCCAAAAGCCGATAAATATTTTTCACTTAAACTCCCTTTATTTCTGTTTTTCGCCTGTTAAAAATTTCACATTTAAAAATTTTTCAATTTCATCCCTGCTTAAATATCCCTTTTCAATAATTATCTCTCTGATACTTTTATTCGTTTTTATTCTTTCTTTTGCGATTTCCACACATTTATCATAGCCAAGTATATTGTTTAATGCAGTTATCAAAGACAATGAATTTTCTGCATAAAATTTACATCTTTCTTCGTTTGCTTTGATGCCTTTAACTGTCTTTTCTGCAAATATATTTATTCCGTTCGTTAAAATTTTTACTGATTCAATTAAGGAATGAGCAATTACCGGCATGTGTGTGTTCAGTTCAAGCTGTCCCGCTGCACAACAATTAGTAATCGTTAAGTCATTTCCCATAACCTTATAGCATATCTGATTTATTGCCTCGCAAATTGAAGGATTTATTTTTCCCGGCATTATTGATGAGCCAGGTTCAACAGCGGGCAGAAAAATTTCATTAAATCCTGTATAAGGACCCGAGTTAAGCAGCCGTAAATCATTTGAAATTTTGTTCAAGTCAATTGCCACCATCTTTAACGCAGAAGAAAAATTTGCAATATCTGTTAAGAACTGCACACCTTCAATTCTGTTTTTTGCCGGAACGAAGTTTCTTTTCAAATAAAAATTTAAATGTTTAACTATAATTTCCCTGAATTTTGAATGTGTGTTTATTCCTGTTCCAATAGCATTTCCACCGATTGCGAGTTCCTGTAAGAAAATTTTGGCAAATTTTACCCTTTCAATATCCTTTTCAATTGCTCTGCTGTATGCATCAAATTCCTGCCCGAGTGTCATCGGGACAGCATCCTGCAAATGTGTTCTTCCCGACTTTAAAATATCTTTAAATTCATTGCCCTTATCAGAAAGCACATTTTCCAGATTTTCCTGTGCATAGATTAAATTTTCACTCAACAGATAAGCGGAAATTTTCATTGCTGAGGGAATAATATCATTTGTTGATTGTCCTTTATTCACATCGTCATTCGGATGGATTGTTTTCTTTCCGAAATTTTTTGTGCTATGCCTTTTATTCAAAATTTCAACGGCAAGATTCGCAATTACCTCATTTATATTCATATTCAGCGAGGTTCCGGAGCCGGCCTGAAAAATATCAACCGGAAACTGTGCTTTATATTTCCCAAAATTTTTTAGAATTTCTTCAGATGCCCTGATAATTGCCTCTCCTTTTCCCTCGTTAATCGCTTTTAATTCCATATTTGCCTTCGCACAAGAAATTTTTAAATAAATAATTGATTTAATCATCTCATCATACATCATAATTCCTGAAATCCGGAAATTTTCAACTGAACGAAGTGTGTGAATTCCATAATATGCATCACAAGGCACTTCCTTTTCTCCAAGGGAGTCACTTTCTGTCCTGAATTTATCCATTTTAAATTTAAGATGTCTCTTTTATTTTTCTGTTGTTTTTATCGCATTATCTCATTCTCTCATTCTCTTCTCATGGGTTTGAGTCGCCATTTCCTGCCGGCTGTCCATCCTTCCGGTGCGGATCTTCAACAGTCAGGATGTTATTGTTATGTTTCAGGAGTTTCACGATAGAAATACCTGTGTTGTTTGGCCTGCACGGATGCTTGGATGCGTAGATTCCATGCTGCTCATCATCCGGAAATGTTGCGTGCACCATCATAATCTCACCAGCCAGATCAAACTCTACATTACTGGTTGATTTGGACGAATAAACCGGCTGGATTGGGCACTCTTCCTTAGTAAGATAGGGCGTAGGTATAATCCCAACAGGTTCCATCTTCAGATTATACATGTTATCCTTTAATACAGATATGTTGTTTTTCATCCTATCTTTACTTTTTCCGCACATTCCCTGCAAATCCATATACCTTTTTCTCCCTTTTTTTCTCGTTTTAAAATTTTTAGCCGGCCTGGAAGGGTTATATCAAATTCCTTCTTACATATCGCACACACTCTTATCTTTTCTTTTTGAACCATTTTATTGTCTTATTGTTTGTCTGTTATTTTTAAATTTTTTATTCAGTTCCTCAACTATTGCTTTTCCAAATTTCCTCGACGCCCACGGACCGTTTCCCGTAATAAAATTTTTGTCTTTTATTATGACTGTTTTATTCTCAAAGCGTTCTTCTACATCAACAGCAATAGCGCCTTTTGACGACAGGTATTCTCCCATGCCAGGATATATCGTTGCTTTTTTCCCCTTTAAAATTCCTGCTTTTGCCAAAACCGCCGGAGAAGCACATATTGATGCTATTAATAAATTTTTCTTTTGTGCATTTTTCAGGATTTCCATAACCTTTTCATTTTTGTATAAATTTTCCCATCCTGGTGAACCACCGGGAACAACGACTGCACAATACTCCTGCTTATCAAAACCAATGTTATTAAAGGTTATGTCAGCATTTGTAGATGTTGGCATTCCGGGAATTATTCTCGCGGGAACAATTTTCTGTTTTCCAGCAGTAATGACTTTAAAGCCCCCATTTTCAACTTCTTCTTTTGAGTAGAAATATTCCTCTGGCCTAAATCCGTCCCCCACAATATATAAAACATTTAAGTCCTTTGCTTCGTTTGTCATTTTGAAAAATTTGAGATTTTTTTATTTTGCTTTATAATTTAATTTTATAAATTATGAAAAAAAGATAAAATATAAAATTTCAAAATGTCAGTCAAAAAATTTACCCGGTTGCTTGATATTGACAGGCGTCTGTTTGAAGCAGATATATGAAACATGACCTCGCAAAGGGGATGATGAGAAATTTAAAGTTAATTATAGTCATTTTGACATCTTTTGAGAATATTGTTTTTATCCATATTTATTATTCAAATCATAATATGCAATATTGATGTTCAAAATAAATAATTAAAAGTTGAAAAATTCACTATAATAAAAATTTAAATTGTTAAACGATTAAAAATAACTTTTGTAAAAATAAAGGTACCTGAGGAGCGGGTGGAATTTATAAAAAGAATAAGCAAGTTGCTCGATGCAAATATTAATTGCAACGATATTCGCTGGAGAAATTTATAAAGGAAACAGAGGATGAATATAAAATATGGGAATATTGCTGTTAAGCAAGGTACCTTATTATAGTTGAAGTAAGATTCAGCGACAATAATTGCTCAAAATTAAGACCTGCTGTTGTTGTCACTAATACTAATAATATATAACGAGATTTTTGATGATGTGATTGTTGTTGGATTGTATTCAAAAATAGTTGGTTGGGACTTTTCAATAGTAATCTAAAAGTTGATTCCATCTTCAATGTAGATAAACGCACAATATATAAAAAATTGGTGTGCTGAAAGAGGAGAAGATGAATGAAATAAAAAACATCCTCAGTGAATTGTTTAGTTAAAAATTAATAAAATTTCAAAATGTCCATCAAAAAATTTACCCAGTCGCTTGATATTGACATGCGCCTGTTTGAAGCAGACATATGGAATACAACAGCACACAACTTAATGCTGGCAAAACGGGGAATAATTGAAAAAAGCACAGCAAAGGATATAATAAAAAATTTAAATGATGCCTTAAGCGCGTTTAATAATAAAAAATTTAAATTTTCCCGGGAATTAGAGGATGTGCATATGAATATTGAAGATTATGTTATTTCCAAAGGCGGTGAAAAATGTGGGGCAATGCACACCGCCCGTAGCAGAAATGACCAGGTTGTCACGGATACGAGAATTCTGGCAAGAGAAATAACTTTGGAGATTATGAAAAATTTATTAAATTTATCTGATTCCCTGATTGACTTTGCAGAGAGAAGCACGGTCATAATTCCAGGATATACACATCTGCAGCAGGCGATGCCAACGCTCGCTTCACACTGGATTTTGGCATACACTGACGCATTTTTGCGCGACTTTGAACGGTTAAATGATTCATATAAAAGAACAAATTTGTGTCCTCTCGGAAGTGCTGCATTTGCCGGCACGAGTTTTAATATTAATAGGCATTGGACCGCAAAATTGTTGGGCTTTGACGGGCTGATTGAAAATTCTCTTGACGGTGTGGCAGGCAGGGACTTCATTGCAGAAATTTTAGCCGATCTGGCGATTTTATCAGCGACTTTAAGCCGCCTTAGTGAAGAACTAATTTTATTTAACTCTTATGAATTTGGCCTTATTGAAATTTCATCCGAATGGACAACGGGAAGCAGTATAATGCCTCAGAAGAAAAATCTGGATATTGCCGAATTAACGCGCGGCAAGACAGGCAGAATTTATGGAGACCTTGTTAACATTTTAGTCCTGCTTAAAGGTATTCCTTATTCCTATAACAGAGATATGCAAGAGGATAAATTTCCACTGTTTGATGCTGGTGATGAGCTCAACTCAATCCTAAAAATTCTGGCGGAAATGTCAAAGGGCATTAAATTTAAAGACCAAGAACAGATAAACAAAAAATTTTCACACGAAATTATTGCAACGGATATGGCAAGCCAGCTTGTTATTAAAGGCATTCCTTTCAGAAAGTCATATAATATAGTTAAAAATGCGATAAACAAAGGCGATTTTTCTGAAATAAATAAAATTGCTGGGAATGAAATTTCAAAGATTAATGTTGAGAATTGTGTCCAATCCCGGAAAATTACAGGAAGTGCAGGTTATGTTGAAGTTGAGAGAATGATTGCTGACAGAAAAAAGAAAATTGAAAAATTTTATGAAATTGTTGAAGAAAAAAGAAAAAGGACCGAAGGTGCAAAAATAATGACTAAAAAAGAGATTAGAAATTTATGCGGTTAAAAATATTAAGTATATCCTTATGGACATCCTCTTATTATTTTTAGATTACAGGTAAGTCATTCAATAAGTGTTTCAAGTTTGATAATATCAAAATTTAATTATTTAATATCAAAATTTAATGCAACTCATTAAAAATATAAAATTATCTCTAAAATCAATAAAACAGGAAACAAAAGAAAATTTGTTTTTGGAGAGGCGAGTCCCGTAAAACCGCCATTAAAAAAGAAAACAATAACTACAAATGAACTATATTTTCTTTTACAGGAGATAAACACCCGGTTAGAAAACATAGAGTCACAGGTGTATGAAAATACAATGGCGGAAGAAATAATTGACGAAATAGAAATTTATAACAATCCTCGGGTCATGGCAGATATCAAAGAAACGATTAGAAAATGTAATAAGGATATAAAATGTGGGAAGGCACATGATATTAACGACATCATTGAATAACAATATGTATAAAGTAATCGTCCCCGAAACCTTTCAAAAAGAGGTTGAAAGCTTAGGATAAGGGGGTTGTATGAGATAGTTGGCGATATAGGTTACCCTAAAAATTAATCAAACGGCACAGATATTAAAGTGTAAAGTGCAAGATTTTCACCTTAATTTTAACCAAGATGTGTCAGGATATTTCAAACTTCGCTGAAATCATTGAAATTGTGAATTTTACTCTTTAAAACCTTAAAAAAGCAACAACTCTGTTGTTTAATTTAATCAGATATTTCCAGTATATTAGCATCAGTTAAAGCATCAATTATGTCCTTACGAACTTCTTCAATACTCCTGTTTCCGTCAACAAACACAACATCAAGGTCAAATTTTGTCTTTAAATGTTCCAGAATTTTCAGGTAATTTTCCTTTACCAGTTTTAACTGTTCAATATTCTCGTAAAGTTCTATATGATCTCTGTTATGAGTAATTCTTTCAATGCATGTTTCCGGTTTGACATCTAAAAAGATTACTCTGTCCGGCTTTCTTGCATATCTGTTTATTTCAATGAGAAAATTTAAGTCAATTGTCTGGGACTGATAAGCAAAATTTGAAATATAATACCTGTCGGAAAGGACATAATCATAGGCATCAAAATTTATATTTGCCAGATGGTCTGTTCTATCGGCAGCAAACAGCAATGTCAGGGTAGTGTCATCAAAATTTATCCGTTTTCTTAATGTATTTTTTATAAGCATTCCAATCATCCCATCCGTAGGTTCTTTTGTAAGTAAGACCCCTGCTTTAGTCCCGAGCAGATATTCCTTGAGAAGATGGGACTGTGTGCTTAATCCGCTTCCGTCAATTCCTTCAAAAACAATAAATTTCATTGTCTTTATATCACCTTTATATTGCTTTATATCACCTTTATCTCACCTTTATATCGTTGTTTAAATAGCTAAAATTGTCTTTGAAATGGGAGGTCTCTTTTTAAACCATATATCCGAGCCCCTTGTTTTACATTTCGTACATTTCATCCTGTTTCGCTTTATTTCTTCATAAGTACTTTCATTCCCGCATCGCAAACACACATATTCGGACATTGTAAATAAATTTAAATTTTTAAATTTTACTTTTTATTAGATTGTTTTTCTACAACTGATGGAACATACGCCCCACCTGCAAATTTTGCTTTACATCCTTTACATATCCATATACCAGCTTCCAGCCTATCAACCTTTTTCTTTCCACATTTGGGACATTTGTGCTTTTGCTTGCTGATATCTTCAATTGCATTTATATCTTCCCTTGTTCTTTTTCCTATCCTTGAACCAAATCTGCCTGCACTTCCGACCTTCATTGTATGACTATAAGCCATCTTAAAATATATTTATTAAATTTATTAAATTTATTAAAATAGATTTATTAACAAAAGTTTCCCAATTCATTAAATTATTAAGATTAAACTTATAAATAATCTCAAAAATTTATACAAAAGATTTAAATCCTTGTTTTAGGAAATATTTTCACAATTTTAAAATCAACAGATTTTCAATCTTATTTTAAATTTCGTTAGAAATTTTAAATCTCCGAACGAAGTGAGGTGACAAAATGTTCTGAACATTTTGTAAATCTCCGAACAACAGCGAGGTGATTTGTTAATGAAGTAAATTGAAATAGGAAACTTTTGTATTAAAACCCTTCTTTCCCACCATCAAAAAATGGACGAGTAATTTTAAAAATTTACAAAATTAATTATGCTTAAAAACAAAAATACGCTCACTTCGTTCGTATCTTTTCAAATTCTCTGCGAATTTGAAAATAACCTCACTATCGTTTGGATATTTTTAAATCTTTAGGATTTAAAAATTACGCCCAAACTTTTACGCTGGGGTGGGAAAATCAGGTTAAAACAGATTTAAAAATTTGTAATTGAACATTAAATTTATTGTTGAAAATAAAAAACAATCGCCAAATAAAGGTAAGTGAAGTAAATGAAGTAAATGAAGTAATAGGTAAATAAAGTAAATAAAGTAATAGGTAAATAAAGTAATAAAGTAATAGGTAAATAAAGTAATAAAGTAATAGGTAAATAAAGTAATAAAGTAATAGGTAAATAAAGTAAATAAATGGAAAATTTTTCAGTTATTTTGGTTGAACCGATTTATGGAGGAAACATTGGCTCGGTTGCACGGGTTATGATGAATTTCGGATTTAAAAATTTAGTGATGGTAAATCCGCCGTTGACCGGAATTGTGGCAATGAAGTTTGCGGCTCATGCAAAGGAAATTGTTCAGAATGCAAAAATTTTTAAGTCCTTTGATGAAATGGCAGGAAATTTTGATTTATTAATCGGAACGAGTGCCAAAATTGCAGGAGATAAAAATTTTATTAGGACTCCAATTTCTTCTGCCAAAATCGGAAACGCTGTTAATGTCAGCGGAAGGATTGGAATAGTATTCGGAAGAGAGGACTGCGGATTGCCTGATAAGGAAATAGAAAAATGCGACATCCTTGTTACAATTCTAACTTGTAAAAATTATGAATCATTAAATTTATCACATTCTGTTGCTGTTATTCTTTATGAAATTGTGAGGGAGAAAAATTTAAGGCAGAAAAATTTTAAAAAGATGAAGCTCGCAGATAATCTTGAAAGAGATATTATGCTTGAAAAATTTACTGAATTAGTCAGTGTGTTTGCTCTTGGGGATTTCAGAACGCTGCTTATAACAAAAACATTTAAAATAGTTACCGGAAGAGCGTTTATCTCCGGAAGGGAATGCAATACGCTTACAGGAGTTTTCAGGAGGTCTTATGAGTTAATAGAAAAATTAAAACAAAAAAAGGTATGAATTCGCAAAAATATCTAAAATTTCTAAATTTATTTATATCTACTCTTAATATTTAAATTAATAATCATAAATCTACAAATACAACCAAATAAATAAAAAGAAGGATGGTTACGGAAAAGAAAGAGGAAAGAGGAAAGGAAAAGAAAGAAGAAAGAGGAAAGGAAAAGAAAGAAGAAAGAGGAAAGGAAAAGAAAGGAAAAGAAAAGAAAGACATTGCCAAAACAGAACATAAAGAAAGTAATGCCCAGACACATAGAATTGTCAGATTACTGGAATATGCCCTGAACGGGGATAGGAAAGTAAGCGCGGCAATGAGAGATATTAAAGGCATTGGATATAGAATTGCATCAATATTGTCAAAAAAATTAAATACAGGAGACAAATTACTTGCTGATCTGGATGCCGACGAAATTTCACATCTAGAAACAGCCCTTAAAAATGTAAATACCTTTGTGCCTTCCTGGATGATAAATCATAAAAATGACCAGTTTACTGGAACAAATTTACACCCTGTTGGAACTGATCTGGAACTAGCAGTGAAAAACGATATTGAATTTATGCAGAAAATAAAGACATATAAAGGAATCAGACATACGCAGGGACAACCTGTCAGAGGACAAAGAACAAGAACATCTTTCAGAAAAGGTAAAAGTGTTGGAGTAGTTAAGAAAAAATCAGCACCTGCAAAAGAAGGAGCGAAAAAATCAGCAGCACCCGGGGGTAAAACAGCAAAAAAATAAAACAAATAAAAACAAATAAAAAATATTAATTATTTTGATTAACTTTAAAATGAGTATTAAAAAATTTAACAAAAAATATTCTACTCCCCGGCACATGTGGCGTGGAGAAAGAATTAACAGTGAAGCAGAAATTATAAACCAGTACGGACTCAAAAATCATAAAGAAATCTGGAAGGTGCTCTTTAAATTAAGCCGGTGGAGAGAACTGGCAAGACGTCTTATTATAAACAATGATTCAAAAGGAACCGATGAACTTCTGAACCCGCTCACAAACATAAGTTGTTTAAAAGAGAGGACTCTTGAAAGTGTTTTTGAAATATCGCCGAATGACATATTTGAAAGAAGATTGCAGACCGTTGTTTTCAGGAAAGGGCTGGCAGGAACAATAAAACAGGCAAGACATTTAATAGTACATAGACACATAACTATTGATAATAAAGTGGTAAATGCACCAGGACATATTGTGAGTAGCAATGATGAAAGCGGGATAACCTGTGGCCTGACATTTGTAAATCCAAAAACAGTTGAAACACCAACAAGAGAGGGAGGTGTAAAAGAGACATTTGTATATAGAAGAAGACAAGAACGAATGAAACCAAGGAGAAAACATATCAAACGGGAAAATTCAAGAAAACAATTTGACGGTTCAAGAAAACAATCTAATAAGCAACATAAAAATTAAATATAATAAAAATATACTGCCTGATAAATTTATAAACAGCTAAAATGTCAGAAGATATTAATACAGACAAGGAATCTAATATTAAGGTGGAAAACCAAGTAAACATTTCATCAGCAGAGGAATCTGTGAAAGAACAAATTACTGGTAAAGATAAACAAAATACAGAGAATACACCTGCATCTCCTCAGGAGGCAAAGGCGTATGTAAAACCAAGTGAAAAAAGGATTGAAAATATCGGCGGATCCGAGAAAAAGGGCCTTTGGGGCATTTTACATATTTATTCGTCGCCGAATAACGCCATTTACATGGTTACTGATTTAAGTAATTCAGAAACAATTGTTACAAAATATGGAAAACAGATGGTTACTTCAGATAAAGATAAACCAACACCTTATGCAGCAATGAAAGCAATGGGAAAAATAGTAGAAATCCTGAAAGAAAAAGGTATTGCGGGTGTTGATGTTGTGGTTCGTGGTCCTGGTGGGCATACCGGTCCATGGTTTCCGGGAAAAGCCGCACAGGCAGCAATAAAACAACTTGTGCGACTGAATTTTCCAATAGGTAAAATTTCCGACCACACCCCTATTGCTCATGGAGGGTGTATGCCAAAAAAGACAAAAAGAAAAAAATAAAAAAATAAACAGGTCTTAAAATGGAGATATCAAATTTTAAAAAGAAAAAAAATATAGTATCGTTTACAATAAAAGGGATAAATATCGCAATGGCAAATGCGATTAGAAGGGCAATAATTACAGATGTCTCAATAGTAGCAATTGAAAATGTGACAATTGACAGAAACTCATCGGCAATGGCAGACGAAATACTTGCTCACCGGCTTGGTTTGATACCCCTTAAAACGGACTTAAATTTTGTTGATACGACCCTTTTATTGGAAGTTAAAGGTAACTCAAATGAATTAAAAACGGTTTATACCAGTGACTTAAAATCAAGTAATCCTGATATTGTTCCTGTTTATAATAACATTCCAATAGTAAAACTCTCAAAAGGACAGGAAATAAAACTTGAATGTGCAGTACAAATAGGAAAAGGAAGGGATCATGCGAAATGGCAAGGTGGACTGGCAAGTTATGAAAGTGATGAAAACGAATGTGATAAATTTAACTTTTTTGTGGAGTCATACGGACAAATGGATGCTAATATATTAATAAATGCAGCATGTGACGAATTAATTAAAGAAAGCAGAAAATTTATGGACTATGTTTCAACAAATATTAAGTAAAAATATTGAGTAATTAACAAATTAACCAAAATAAAATAAATTTATAATTTTTAATATATTTTAAATAAAAAGATTTTAAAATGGCAAGAACATTTAAAAATCCTAATCCGTTAAGAATCAAACTTATAGAAGATTTAAAAAATTTTAATGCAGATAAGGATTATGGAATCTGGAATGCGGTAATTAGGGAATTGTCAAAGTCAAAAAGGAATGCACGGACAGTAAATTTATGGAAAATAAATAAATATACAAATGAAGGAGATGTCATTGTTGTGCCAGGAAAAGTACTCGGGCAGGGGGATATTGACCATAAAGTTACAATTGCCGCATTTGAATTTTCAGAAGGCATAAAGCAAAAAGCAACAAACAACAATGTGCGATTAATGTCAATTTATGAATTGTTTAATGAAAATCCAAAAGGAACCAATGTTAAAATAATAGGTTAATAAAATGATTGTAAATGCTGAAGGACAGGTCCTTGGCAGGATGGCATCTTTTGTGGCAAAAAGGGCATTAAGAGGAAACAAGGTAATAGTAGTTAATGCCGAAAAGGCGCTGATTTCAGGAACAAAGACAGGTGTTCAGACAGAGGTGGGTCTGAGAATAGGCATAAGAAATTGGGGAAATCCTAAAAAAGGCCCTTTTATGATGAAACAACCGGATAACTTTGTTAGAAGTGTTATAAGAGGAATGCTGCCTTATAACAAGAACAGATACGGGCCAAGAGGCAGGGCTGCCTTTAAAGAGGTAACTGTATTTATGGGCGTTCCGCAAAAAGAGATAGAAAAGTTCTATAAAGGTTTTAATCCGGCAACTATTGATGAAATTTCAGGTAAAAATTTACAAAAAAAACCTTTGAGAAAATATGTATCTGTATCTGAATTTTGTAAAAAGTTAGGATATACTGAAAAGAAATAAGCAAAAATAATATTAAAAGCAATAAATATAGTTAAAAATGGTTGTAATATCATCAAAAAGAAAAACATCTGTTGCAAGGGCGCATGCAAAAAAAGGAAGCGGCAAAATAACGGTAAATTCATTGTCATTGGATGTTTACCTGCCGGAATTGTTAAGGGACTATATAAAGGAGCCGGTTTTACTTGCTAACGGTCTGGTAGATATAAGTAAAATTAACATATCTGTTAATGTTCATGGTGGAGGCGTCTCAGGAAGAAGCGATGCAGTACGGTCGGCAATTGCGAGGGCATTGATTGATTATACTAAAAACGAAGTCCTGTTGAAAAAGTATATAGAATATGACAGACGGCTGATTGTAAATGATGTCCGAAACACAGAACCGCACAAACCAAGTCAAAGTAATAAAGGCCCAAGGCACAAAAGACAAAAATCATACAGATAAAACAATATTTAAATTTTTAAATTTCCGGAATTAAATTTTAAATTTAAGATAAAATGGCACATATGCATTCAAAAAGAAAGGGAAAATCATCATCAAAAAAAGTAGTTAAGTTTGGAATGTCCCCATGGATACTTATGGATAGTGAAAATTATGAGGAGGAAAAAATAAGTGATTTGATTGTTGGATGGAAAAAATCCGGAGAAATGCCGAGTAATATTGGTCACAAATTAAGGGATACTTACGGAATCCCCTCCTCAAAGGAATTCTTCGGAAAGAAGCTGGGAAAGGTCTTAAAGGAAAATAATGTCCGGTCAGATATTCCCGAAGATATTAATACCTTGATGAAAAGGGCCGTAATGTTAAGAAAACATTTGGAAATTCATAAAAAAGATATTCATAACAAAAGAAATTTGTTGCGGATAGAATCAAAGATTAACCGGCTTGCCAAATACTACATAAGGGAAAATGTCCTGCCATCAAAATGGAAATACGAACCTAAAAAGATGGTATATAAAGTCTAATGCAGAAGAATAATTTTTCCACATTGCTTTATACTTTTTAGTTTTTTATTTCTTATCTCTTTTTTTAACTTGAAAAAATTTTTGCATATAAATTTACTGCCCTGACATAGCAGTTTTAATTTATAATAAATCAAAAATTAAATCAATTTTAAAAATTTAAATTTAAAAATATGCATTATGCTGAAATTTATTCCGAGATTGAAGATACAAGAAAGGGGGATGTTTTAAGCAGGGTTGTAAATTTTGACAATCTGCATTTAGAACATTTGGATATTTCTACATCTTATGATGGGGATAAAGGCATGCTGACTACAAAAATAAGATGTGATAATTTAAAGACACTGAACAACACAATTCATGACCTGCTTAAAACACAAAGTTTAACCGAAAAAATTTTGGAAATTTAACTGACTTTCGCTGGTATCTACTTTTTGATTAAATTTTTCACCAGTTCTTCTGCAATTAAATTGCTTAAATCAATATTACCAACTTTATTCGGAATTGAATTTGTTGCAACGACTTCGTCGGCAAGAATCCTCAACATCAGGAAATTTTCCGCATCGCAAAACACTCCATGAACACATGCTAAATTTATACTTGCTGGATTTTGCTTTTTTATGACTTTTAACGCTTCAATCATAGTTCCACCGCTTGAAATTATATCATCAGATATTAAAACATCCTTCCCTTCAACATACAGATTTTTATCCGCGGTTACTATTTTTCCAGTTACCATGTCTCTCTTTTTGATGAGATAATCGCTTTCGCACTTTAAAATTTTCGCACATTTTTTTGCCATATCCGACGCTCCTTCATCCGGCGATATGATCTTTGGATTTTTTAAATTTTTGAAATATTTCGCAATTTCAGAAAACGCATCTATGTTGTAAATTTTGATTCCATAACATGTTTTTTCGCCGCTCTCCCTGAATATGTGGGAATTTATGAGAAAAATTTTATCTACATAATTTTTCAAATTTTTTAACACAACCTCCGCACTCAACGCCTCTCCATCCAGAAAAATTTTGTCCTGTCTCATGTATGTTAGATAAGGTGCAACAAGCATTATACTTTTTGCTTTACTCCTTTTTACAGCATCTAATATTAAAATTGTCTTTACTAATTCATCACTATTGTAAATACTTTTGACAACAACGCAATTCTCGTTTTCAATATTACCAATTACTCTCGCATAAAATTCACCATCTGGAAATTTCTTTAATAAAATTTCTCCTTTCTTAACACCAAAGTTTCCATTTTTTTCCTCTAATTTTTTTAATTTTTCCGCAACATCAAATCCAAATTCAAAGATATACATTTTAAATTTTGCATTAAATTTTATCAGATTAAATTTTATCAGATTA
>Ga0210037_1000516_pt1 | contig 28285 bp, 32 predicted proteins | sample CryGey08umfilter_3_FD_185451 | JGI IMG/M metagenome (GOLD analysis project Ga0210037, IMG submission 185451) | Groundwater microbial communities from aquifer in Utah, USA - Crystal Geyser 4/9/14 0.8 um filter (SPAdes) (version 3) | ecosystem: Environmental > Aquatic > Deep subsurface >...
TGTCGAACAAGAGCAAACCGAAATCGCCAAAATTGAAACCGTATGTGTATAGAGGATTTTTCCGTTGCGGAGAATGTGGTTGCTTCATTACTACCGAAACACAAAAAGGACACAACTATTTACGATGCACCAAACGGAAAAATCCTTGCTCGCAAAGGTATGCGAGAGAGGACGCCATCACTTCTCAAATAAAAGAAGAAATCAAAAAAGTTTTTTTGTCTTCCGCTTGGGCAAATGCTTCAATCAATTATTTTGAAAACGAAAAAATGAAAATCGCCCAAGCGGAAAGCTCTTTCGCCCAAAAAGCAAGAAATGAGCTTGTAGAGATAGAAACAAAACTTGATCGTTTGCTCGATTTACAACTGGACGGCAATTTGTCGCAAACGGAATATGCCACAAAAAAGCACAAGCTCATTCTCGCTAAAAAGGACTTGGAAGAAAAAATCTCTGCTTTTGGGCGAAAGAGCAATAATCGGTTCGAACTTGCCATTGCCTTTCTAAAAGACGCCAACCAAGCCGAAAAATACGCTCAACAAGAAAATCCCGAAAGGATTCGGGATTTTCTCAAAAAGATTGGTTCGAACTTCCGCATTGCCGACCGCACTTTGGTTTTGGATTTCAAAAATGCCTTTCAAATTGCGGAAAAATACCATGCCGAGGCGCTTTGCGCCGAGGCTTCCAACCTTGATTTTTCGAAATGTGATTCTTGGCGGAGAGGGTGGGATTCGAACCCACGGTACAGTTTCCTGTACACTGCTTTTCGAAAGCGGCGCATTCGACCACTCTGCCACCTCTCCATATTTACCAAACGAGTTTAGCACCGAATATCTTAATTTTCAAAAAAAATCCATAACAGATGATACAACTTTTGCGACGATCGAACATTTGTTGCTTACTGTATTATATATAATCCCCATTTTAAACCTGTTTTTGAATATATTGGTAGTACAGCTTTTTTGCGATCGACAAAAAGTTGCTCAAAGACTTGCCCAGCTACATGGGATTCCAATACCACGAAAAAAAATAAAGACAATGGCTTGTTCCTCTTGCTCACCGACGCCTGGTGTAGTGGTGCGAGTGGTCATTCATCCGGTTTCACCACGATCTACCTCGACTCCGAATCAAGCCCAGGCGTTCGTCGCTTCGATCCTCTCTGGGCCATGCAGTACATGGGTCGCTATGATGACGAAGCGATTCCTTTGTGATGGGGGCTCTGCGTGAGGCCTACGAAAACAGAATGTTCATCGGAGGAAGAGGTACCGGCTTCTTCGTGCAAAACGGAATGAACTACACCAACCCGCTGCTTCTCACCCGAAGATGACTTCACAAGCTTCTCGGGCATCGAACAGGTCATGTGACGATAGGGTGTTGGTGGGTTTCCAGTCACTACCGGAGTATGTTGCTCCTCCGCCCCCACAGCTCGCAAGCGTAGAGCCGACCGCAACCCGACGGAGCAATCCGTCGGTTCAGTTTATCCAAAACAAAAAAACCGCCCCCTGCAGGACGGCTTTTTTTAATCAATCCTTACTTATGACTATCAAGCATCGTCTTTAATTCTTCCTGAGCTTTTAGACCAACCATTTTCTCGACAATCTTGCCCTCTCGAAATATGTACATTGTTGGAATACTCATGATCCCAAATTCTTCTGCTAGCTGACGCTCTTCATCTACATCAACCTTGACAATCACTGCCTCTTTTCCCACATCTTCTGAAAGATCATCTAAAATCGGGGCCATCATTTTGCAAGGCATGCACCACTGGGCAAAAAAATCTACCAAAACGGGTTTTTCTTTTGATACTTCTAATACATCCAGATCAAATGTTTCTTTTGTAATTATTTTTGTCATATTAATTTGTCATTTCTTTTATAAATTTTTTACAAGTATCTTCTTGCTCTGTTTTTTTACAGGAGTTTAAACAATCAACAAACTGACCGGAAAGGAATTGGGTGGTAAATGATTCCAGGGCAGACCTGGTGGCCTTAACCTGGGTGAGAATTTCAAAACAATCTTTTTCTGATTCAATCATTTTTTTTACACCTTCAAGTTGGCCGATAATATTATTGATTCTTTGGATGTCGCTTTTCATATGAGCGATATACCACATACCCCCCAGGGGTGTCAAGTCAGCTAATCTCCAATTCCGCCCAAATTCCTATTTCCTAACTCCTGATTCCTGAGATATACTCAAAATGGAGGTGCCCAGTGGTTCCACCTTCAACAAAATGGTTTCTGGTTGCGGGGTATTGTACCCGCTGCCGGAGACTGGAAAAACCACAGCAATCACCCAGCGACAAGCGAAAAAGAGACATTGACAACAAGGGTTTTGATGATATGCTATTAATGTATGAAAACTACTTCAAAAAAAATTCATCAATTCCCAGTAATAGTTCAAGAAGATGAATCAGGTGGTTTTTGGGTTTCGTGCCCCGCACTTGAAGGATGTTATTCGCAAGGCGAAACAATCGACAAAGCTTTAGCTAATATGCAAGAGGCGATATTGCTCACGCTAGAGGATTTACCAATCAAGAAACAGCGAGCACTTTCTGAAAAGCAAGTTAGTCTTCATCTCGTTGGCGTATGGACATACTCGCCGGCATTTCAGGTAAAGTGGTAATTAAAAAATTTCAATCACTTGGATATAAAGTCGCGAGACAAAAAGGCAGTCATGTCAGATTAACACACCCAAAATCTAGAATCTACAAACCAATTACTATTCCTTTTCATAAAGAATTAAAAATTGGTCTTATCACTCAACTTATCAAAGATGTTAATCTTACAATCGAAGAGTTTCTAGATCTTTAAAAGCGTAGAACACAAAACACCCAGCGACAAGCGATGGGTGTTTTGCTTATAAAAATATTCAGGTAAAGACCGGGTGAGAGTTTAGTCTCTACCTAAAATACTTTTATTGGTCCAGCACTCAATGTGGTGCTGTAGCTCTTAGAAAACACGACAAGTCGCGTTCTCAGTCGAGCCCCCACTGTGCAAGTAGGGGACGGGTGTGTCTTCTTTCGGTAAGCTCAAGAGGATCATAGACACGAGGTCCTCTTCCGAGCTGTCTGTTTTTAAGTTACGCCTTCCGATCGCCAAGCAGACAAATTCATCGGAATAGCGCCAGATTTATTTTACGAGCTACTGAATGCTCAGAAGACTACTTGATGACGCAGCCTTCGATCCACTCGGGCAACTCCGACCCGAGCCAGATCACGACAGCTTCGCTCGCGCCCGGGGGTGCGCCGTCGAGCTCGTCGAGCACATACGGCTCGACGTGAACGGCCCACCTGTTGGGCTCTTCACCATCGAACTCAACGAGTTCGATGGTGCCCAGGGGAGACTCCCCCAGGTCTCCCTCGATCATCCGAGGCAGGTCCCGGATGAAGACTTCAGCCTTCTTGAGGTCGATTCTCATCTTGCCTCCGTTCGCACACACCGCAGGAATTGCGGATACTCGTGCGTCGGTGTTTAAAGACATCACTCTTCAAACATCGGCGCAGGAGTTTAATTTTTCCTTTCAGATCTTCCAAATTTCTTTAGAAGATCAGTAGAGGAGAACTCGATCGCTTTTTGTGCGTTGCGAGAGCTCTCACGTTTTTGGACGCGCCATATGTTGCGTCCTGGCGCCTGCCTCGCCGTAAGAACGGTTCAGCAAGGCGGGCTGGAACCTCAACCAGTCCAGTCACGGTGTTTGACAGACGGATAACCGCGGTCTGTCAGCGCGGTTTGTATACGTTTTTGCCTGCCCACCGACATGTCCACCATAGCTCTTTGAGCGACGGTGGAAACCTCGGTGAAGGCGGATTACAGGGACTAACCGAGGTGCTTGGCGACCACCTCGAGCACCTGTTCCAGCTCGAGGCCGGAACCGATGCCCTGGGTGGAGCCGCCGATGTCCCCCCGGCCACCCCATCGATTGCCCTCGGTGACCGCGGAGTCGAGCTCGTTGAGCTCGACCATGGCGGCCGTGAGATCCACCGGCACGTGAGAATCATACCGGCAGAGCGTGTACTTCCGGTACGTCCCCTTGGACGGATCCCTGAAGTCCACTGCCATCTCCGGGTTGAAGCACACCAGCACGCTGGCGGCTTCATACCCGAGCTGGGTGGCGAAGCGGTGGGTGCTGACCACCGCCGCGATCCGCCCATCGGCGTGGAGACTGACCTCCGACGCCTGACGGGCGGCGTTGAAGTCGTCGCGTGCGGCGGCGAGGGAGCGGATCTCCTCCTCGTCGCCCTCGCCTGCCAAGACCGCCTGGACCCACGCGACCCGCTCGTCGAGCGTCCGCTTGAAGTCCTGGGCGATCCGGCCGATCGCGACGACTTCATCGCGAGGACGACCGGTGGCAGGACCGAGTCGGTCGAACCGACCGATCGCCTCGACGAGCTCATCGTCCACCGGCCGATCATCGGCCAGGTTGGCGAGGACGGCCATCGCCGACACGGAATCCGTGTCGGCCCGGACAGTCACCAGAGTGGTGCCATCCGGCGGCAGGACGAGGCTGCTGGCCAGTGCCTGCTCCGTCGCCGAGGGAGTCTGGGCGGTGTCGCCCTGACCGTGGTGGTCCATGTTGCCCAGACCGCAGCGGGCGGCCAGGACAGGGATGGTGACTTCCACGCCCAGGAGCGTGGCGCCGCCGCCCGCGGCGGCGATGATCGCCTCGTTGGCCTCGCGGCCAACGGGACGGGGGTCGAAGCTGGTGAACTGGTTGGACATGTTTGCCTCCATGTGATTGTCCCGGGTGCCCCGGACTCGGAAGAAATTCTTCCGAGATTTTTTTGCCACGGGATGTGGCGGTGGTTAAAACCGGTCTGTGCCACGCATCTCTGCGTGATGGCGACGGCATGCATAGGAAATCCTATACTTAGCCGACTTACGCCTGAACACAAACTGGCAAAAACCTTTCACTCTCAGTGAGTGTTGAGGCTTAGCCTCCTGATACTGACATCAATAGTGATCTCAATATTAGGAGACGACAGAGCCGTTTTTCATTCGCGCCAAGCATAGTGGCGCGAAAGGTCCGCAGTTACCATCAATCGGAATAGGGTTACTACATTCGGCCAATGGTCGTGTAGGTCCTATTTTGTCCAATCAGGTATTCCGTAGAACGGCTCTGTCGCATTTCTTAGAGATTGCTTCGGCCTTAACGGCCTCGCAATATCCAAGTTTTCAATTGTGAATAATCATCCTTCCTGACAATATCTGCTCTCTCATCAGACATTGACGCATGGTTTCTCCATTGCTTTCTATTCCTCTATAGCGTGGTAAGGACTGCCCCTGTATCCATCACATTGATGAATCAAGGGCGCACTCATTACCACAAGGCTACTCAGTTCGCCTTGGGAGTCAGTTCAGGTTACCGATCGCCGTTTCCAGCAATTGACGCTTCCCCGACTAACCAATAGACATTGATTTCTCAATGTAGATTCTGAGAACCGTTTGTCTTACGAAGGCCAGGGTCTCTCAACCCTCTGAAGCTTGCGCTTCACGCTAGCCCTCATATACAACGCGGTAAGTATGAGCCTTAGTGGAGCCTTATATAGGCTCAACACAAAAGGCGGATTTAGTTATCTTTCTTTCTGAGAGATAACTAAATCCGCCTTGCCCAGCATCCAATATGGTGCTGAGGCTGTCCAAACACCTTTAGTGTTTAGTGCTCAATTTACCCTGAGCTAGGGCTCTCTCCCGTTGTGAAATGAACTTCGCTTTGCCGTTTCTGAATTTCTTATTTTTGATGGTGATACTATAACATAATTTAGCGTTTCTGTCAAGAGCAAAGCTCAATAATAGTGCTAATACTAGTTAAAATATCAATCGGTATTTTCATCACTTTTGCACATCCCTTTCTGCTACTATTTAAAAAGTCTGCTATAATCCCCTTATAAAATCTGATTATTTTTTATGTCAAAAATTCGCAAAGTCGTAATACCGGTGGCCGGGTTTGGAACTCGCTTCCTGCCAGTTACAAAAGCTATGCCAAAAGAGATGATGCCAATCATCGACAAGCCGGTAATTCAATATGTGGTTGAAGAAGCGGTTGATAGCGGAATCACCGATATTATTCTTGTAACCGGTGCAAGCAAACGAGCGGTAGAAGATCATTTTGATTACAACTACGAGTTGCAAGCCTGGCTTAAAAAACAAGGTAAAGAAGAAATAAGAGAAAGAATCAAAAAAATAGCCGATATGGCTAATTTCACTTATATCCGTCAGAAAGGTCCATACGGAAACGGAACACCGGTTTTAAACGCCGAGCATGTAATTGGCGACGAGCCATTTGCGGTCGTTTGGGGTGATGAATTTTTTACAGGTGGAAAAAAGCCACGGCTAAAACAGTTGATTGATGTTTACGAAAAATACGAAGATATTGTACTTACCGGAATGCGCGTTGACGCCGAAGGAACACGCCGATTCGGAATCGTAGACCCGGTAGCCGAGGTTCAAAAAGATGTTTGGCAAGTAAAAGGAATTGTTGAAAAGCCGGGCCCTAAAGAGGCTAAGTCTGACATCGGCGCCATTGGCGGATATATTCTTCCTCCTGATATTTTCCAGGCTCTTAAAAATACTAAGCGTGGCAAAGCAGGTGAAGTATGGTTGGTTGATGCAATTTCAAAACTTTCCAAAGACAGGCCAATGTATGTGAAAATTGTCGACGGCGTTTATCGCGACACCGGTACGAAAAAAGCTTGGCTTAAAACAAACATCGCCCTTGCCCTTCAAGACAAAGATCTTAAGACAGAAATGCGCAAATTCATAAAATCACTTCTTTAATATGCGAAGACTTAGCATCATTCTATTACTAGTCCTTCTAACCACAACTGGCGCCGGCTGTTTTGGTGGTGGTTCAAGTAGTACTGTTGTCGCAACTCCCCAAATTGAAATCTGGCGAGTGTTTGATGATGGAGATACATTCGACGCCATTATCGACAGCTATCGAGCGATACACCCAAATGTTAAAATAGAATATCGAAAATTGCGTTTTGACGAATACGAAGATGAGCTTATTCGCGCTTTTGCCGAAGGTCGTGGACCTGACATTTTCTCAGTTCATAATACTTGGCTTCCGGCCTATCAGGATCTAATGGAGCCAATGCCTTCTTCTATCACTGTTACCCAATACGAAACCCAAGGCACGCTACGAAAGGAAACCGTTGTGGTCGAAGTGGAATCAAAAACCATGACAACTTCGCAACTAAAATCAGCCTTTGTAGAGCAGGTTGCCCGTGATGTAATAATGGAATACAAGCTCGATAAAAAAACTGACCCGGTTGAAAAAATCTACGGCTTGCCACTGGCCATGGATACGCTCGCCCTTTTTTATAACAAAGATTTGCTCAACGCCGCCGGTATTCCAACCACACCGACAAGCTGGAGTGAGTTTCAAGACGATGTTGTTAAGCTAACTGATTTTGATGGCGATGGCGAAATCCGCCAGTCAGGAGCCGCGATTGGAACATCGGGAAATGTGGAGCGTGCGCCTGACATCCTCTCCCTTTTAATGATGCAAAACGGAACGCAGATGATAGATGAACGCGGACGAATTGCTTTTGCTGCCGTTCCAAAAGATGCGCCAAAGGGAGTTTACCCGGGTTACGACGCTGTTAGTTTTTACACAGACTTTTCCAATCCAACCAAAGAAGTTTATACCTGGAACGATAATTTTGATGGATCATTTGAAGCCTTCACAAATGGCGAAACTGCTTTTTTTCTAGGTTACAGTTATCACATTCCGCTTATTCGCACCGCCTCGCCGAAACTCAACTTTGCAGTGGCGCCGGTGCCACAAATTACCGGTGGCAAACAAGCAAACTTTGCCAACTACTGGGTTGAAGGAGTGTCTAATCAAACCGATGTTTCCGATTGGGCTTGGGACTTTATCCAGTTTGCAGCTGACGAAGACAATGTCGGTTCTTATTTGCAAGAAGCCCAAAAGCCAACAGCACTTCGTAGCTTAATTGCCGATCAATTAGACGACGAGTGGCTAGGCCCATTTGCCGAGCAAACATTAACAGCAGAAAGTTGGTACCATGGTTATGATGTGGGCGCGATGGAAAACGCATTCAATGATTTGATTGATATCATAGCAGCCGGCACAGATGATCCCGACAACGAAATGACCAAAGCGGCCAATATAGTGGCGGATACTTACTCCAAATAAAAATTCGAGTATTATTGTAAAGGTCGGCCCATGTGCCGGCTTTTTTTCTTTTTACCCCTACGATTTATTTTTAACAAATGCTATAATCATCTTATGAAATCTTTTATAAAAAACTTTTCTTTCTTGCTTGGAATAGTATCCCTTACAATGACTGGACTTATTTTTGCGCCAACTGCCGGTGCGGAAACCTCGGTATCAACTCAGTATACTGACATTCAAAGCCAAGGATTAATTTTCGCTGGAATCTGCACCAGCTCAACTGCTACTTGTGAATGCAGAGACAACGGCAACTGCACGCTCCAAGATATCCTTCAGGTGCTTGTTAACCTTAGCGTTTTTATTTTAGCAATTAGCGGTTCGGTAATGCTCTTTATGTTTGTTTATGGAGGATTTTTCTGGTTGACCTCGCAAGGTAAAACTGAAAGAGTTGAAAAAGGCAGGCAGGCCATGGTCGGAGCGCTCGTTGGACTTATAATTATCTTCGGCGCCTACGCTGCAATCAATATAATCATCTCTGTCCTACAGACCGGAACATTGCCTGATAGCGGTCAATCAATAGAAGATACGATCGGAAGCGAGGGTGTGATTAAAACTGAGTAATTTGCTATAATCTTGATATGAAAAAATTAGTTGTTTCACTGATTGGACTTGTCGCTGCCTCAACCCCTTTAATTGTCGCTGCCCAAGTTACACTCACTAACCCACTGGGTGAAACCGATCCCCGAATCATTATTGCTCGAGTAATCCAAGGCGCACTTTCAGTTTCCGGATCAATTGCCCTTCTTATGTTTATTTATGGTGGAGTGTTGTGGCTGACTTCGGCTGGAAAATCAGAACAGGTAACAAAAGGTAAAAACATTTTAATTTGGGCGGTGCTAGGGATCGTGGTAATTGCCGGTGCCTATGTTGCCGTAGCTGCAATATTCAATGCGGTTCTTGCCGGAAATGTTAACGGATAATAAAATTTAAATAATTAATAATTGATAAATACGTACGGGCGTATAGCAATACACCCCTACATAAAATAAATATATGACATATTCATTTTCACGAGTCCTAACCGCTGCCGCAATTGGAATGTTGCTACTAATGCCAGTCTTTGGCATGACTACCTTAAATGTTCAGACCGCTCACGCTCAACAGCTGGAAACAGATGATTTCTTTGATGAAGATTTCACAGACAGCACTGGTCTTGGTCAGGCTGATCTTAAATCAACCATTGGAAATCTAATTCGTGTTTTCCTAGGATTCCTCGGAATTATCGCTGTAGTTATGGTGCTACTTGGAGGCTTTAAATGGATGACTGCCAGTGGAAACGACGAGAAGGTTCAAGATGCAAAAAAATTACTTGTGGCCGGAATCGTTGGTTTGGCAATTATCTTGTCTGCTTACGCCATCACAACTTTCGTTATCTCTTCTATTATAGACGCTTCGGCTTAGTTGCCACCCGACCATCGATCTGATTAAAATCAGGTCCTTGGCTATGCGACAATTTCTCTTCGCCATTATCGGAGTAATTTTATTTACTCCAACCCTCGCCCTTGCTCGGCTAAGTGCCGACGACACTGGTCTTAACACAACCGGCAGTGAAGTTTACGGTGACACCGCACCTGACATTGGAACATTTATTGGTTCCAATATTATTACACCGGCCCTTAGTCTGGTTGGTGTTATTTTCTTAGTTCTTGTAATTTACGGTGGATTTTTGTGGATGACCGCCGGCGGAACAGAAGCCCAAGTAACGAAAGCAAAAAACATTATTATCTCAGCTGTAATTGGTGCGGTATTAATAGCAGCCGCCTATGCAATTACTAGTTTTGTTTTCCAGTCATTATCGTAATATGAAAAGAATATTACTTCTGCCAATACTGGCCATATCACTGCTTCCGGTTTTTGCACATGCACAATACACCGATGTTTTAGACGACACGGCCACCGAAGTTTATGGAAGTACGACAGCCGACAGTGGAGACTTAACCTATGTCGTCGGCTCAATAATTTCAGTTGCACTATCTGTCTTAGGAATTGTGCTACTTATCTTTATGCTTTACGGTGGATTTTTGTGGATGACCGCCGGTGGAGATGCCGAACAGGTTAAGAAAGCTAAGACAATTATGATAAATGCAACGATTGGTTTGATAATAGTTTTGGCCTCCTATGCAATTGCAAACTATGTAATCGCCCAACTGGTAGCAGCTAACCTTGCGAGCTAATAAAAATCTGATATACTAATCACATCAATAACTTATTTATTATGAATATGATTTCCAAAATCAGCCTGGGACTAGTAGCCGTAGCGCTTACTGTTCCAACGCTCATGATGCCAATGCAATTTGCATCAGCTCAGCCAGATATATCTACTGACCTAGATACAACAAATAGTGCCGCTGGATTCTCTACTTCAACTGACCTACCAACAGTTATCGGTCAATTGATACAAGCTGTCCTTGGAGTGCTCGGTATCGTTCTATTGGTGCTAATGATCTACTCCGGATTCCTTTGGATGACCGCCGGTGGAGATGCCGAACAGGTTAAGAAAGCTAAGACAATTATGATCAACTCAGTTGTCGGCTTAATAATCCTCCTGGCCGCCTACGCTATCTCAGCCTACGTCATTACCATACTTGGTACTGCAGGGTTGTCCGCCTAAAGTTTCTACAACAGCCTCCGCCCGGGATTTCCTGGAAGCTAAAAACAGAGTCGAAAGGCTCTGTTTTATTTTGCTTAAGCGTAATATCATTTGAGCAACTTTTTTGCGATCGACAAAAAGTTGCTCACTAATTATTTTCAAAAAACTAATCGTCATAAATTTAGTCTCAAATATATCCTACATTAGATGGTGGAAAAGCAGCACGGCAAACTTAGTTTCTAGAAACTAAGTATAAATGACAAAAAACGAAAACCCCGCACCAAACCGTCAGACGGTCGATGCGGGGCGGACACCCGGAGTCACGAAAGGTCGTGTGCGACTCAGCGGGCGTGGGGGGGGCGAGCTAGTGGCTGACGATCAGCTTCACGCCGCCTTCGAACCCGCGAGCCTTGCTCACGGCCGAGACGGCAGCGCGGTAGCTGCGCGTGCGGCCAATGGCGGCGGCGTAAGTCGCACACGCCGGGTTACTCGACCCGTCGGTGCAGGACGCCACCAACGAAAGCTGGGTGGCGCTGAACTGCATGATGTGCCCGACGCTGGCCACGGCAACGAAACCGTAGCACACCGTACCCGCGGGTACAGCCGGCTGTTCAGCCAGCTCCCCACGGCTACCCTGCGGCACCAGATAGGTGACCACCTCGCCCGAAGGCCAGGCCGGGTAGATCACGGTGCCATCGATGACGACCTTGGCCGGACTTTCATCCGCGCCAATGATCGCGACCGATCCGACCCTGCCAACTCCCCAACCGTACGGCTTCTGTCCGACCACGCACTCGCCGTTCTGGGGCTGGTACGGCGGACGGTAGCTCGGTACAGAGGGAGGCGACTGGCGCACGGGCACCGCCAGCGGAGCAGTGGCGTGGGTCTGCCCCATCACCACCACCACGACCCGCACTGATCCGTAGACCCGCGCAGACGCATGGTGGTGCCGGCCGTGGCCATGGGCCCAGGCCGGCATGGCGGCGAGAAATGCGAGGACGACCAGGATGAGGCGCGTCACTTCGCACCTCCCTGGCACTTGGAGAGCTCCTCCTCCTTCGCATCATAGGCGGCCAGGAGATCGATGACCTCCTTACTGCAGGTCGTCTTCTCGGTTGAGAACGCCTGCTTGGCGCTGGCGGCCTCACTCTTTGCCGTGGCGAGCTGCTTCTGCAGGCTCGCCACCTGACGCTCCAGCTCAGCGGCGCGGGTCTGCGCTGCCGTGAGCTGACTGTCGAGCACGGTAATTTTCCGGCTCGACTTTGCTTCTGACGCCTTCCGAGCACGAAGCTCGGCCGGCGTCATCGCTGAGGCGCTGGTCAAGAAAACCAGCAACAACATCAAGATGGTGCGCATCGCGATCCTCCTTTTTGGGGTGGAAATCGTACTAAACCAGCTCGTAATAAGCCAGTAAAGAACAAACAAAAATACCACAAAATAAGGGTTTTGTCAAGATTTAGAACTAAAATTAGCCTATAAATATTGACAAAAACGCAATTTTATGGTACTTTTTCAGGTCTTGGTCTGGGCATTTTTATGCCTGGCTGAGAGATTATTCTTTCACAATTCGATCCAAAAAAACAACGGGCACATGCCCAAAACCGCAAAAGCGGAGGACAGTACCATGAGTCTTCAAGCAGATTTTCAGGCCGCCGGAAACAACAAGTCCTTGATGGCGAAGGCCATCGAGGACAACGAGGCGGAAATCGAGGCCCGGCTCTCCGGAGCTGGCGCCACCGCTGAGGAAATCGGCGGGGTGGTGGCGTGGATCGCCACCTGGGTGGACGATGCCGCCGTGCATACGGCGCTCGATGTGCTCGGAGATTGGATCCATGATCACCTCCGGGCAAAAAAGTCGCCCCTGACACCGGCCATCCGGCCGATTTTCGGAATGCTGGCGACCCAGGTCCCGACCGTCCTCGCCGTACTCAAAGCTGGCGGAGGGTCGGTAGATGTCAACCGCGTCCGCGACTATGTCATGGGCGTAGTCAAGTCCATGTCGAAACCGGGAATTCCGTCTGTCCCGCCCCCCCCGATCGGACGCGCCCACCTGGCGCTTTCGGAAGAAAAAAAACGGGCACTGGCGGTTCTGCGGGAATTCTTCCTGCTCGCGCAAACCATGGACCTACCCAACGAAATGCGCGGGTACTGGTCCGTGGCTCGCGCCCACGGCCACGCCATCTACACCGACCCGGCCCACGGCGCCGATCTGCCGGACATCACGCCGGATGAGTTACTCGCGGTGCTCGACATCGCCATCGACATCCGCGGTGGTGACCTGTCCAGGGCAGATGAGCTCAACGAGCTCATCCGAAAGTTCGCGGTGTACTTCGCGCTGGTCGAACTGACCGGCGCGAAGGAGCTCCCCTTGTGGGAGCAGGTGGTGGCTGGGGTGGGCGACCGCGTAGACGGTGCGGTAAATCGCCAGGACGTACGGGAATGGGTCGTGGGACTCGCACAGAGCCACGGACCGCGCGCCTTCCAGCGCGCCCGACAGATATTCGGAACGGTCATCCGCTGGGCGGCTGGAAGTCTGGTGGCCGCGGTCGTAATGTACGCCGTGGCCTTCACGCTTCTCGCTACCGGGATGTTCGGGAATTTTTCCCGCATCTTTGAAAGCTGGCAGGTGACGTGGATGGCCATGGGCCTCACGTTCCTGTCTGGCCCGGTGGTGGTCCTGATTTTCGGGGCCTGGATCGTCCCCATCGACAACCCGACCATTCGCGGAATGCGATGGCTGGGAAGGTGGTGGTGGACTTTCGCAATCGGACTCACGCTGGCGTGGGGATTCGGAATCGCGCTCATCTTGTGCGCGATCTGGGCAATGGACGCTGGAATGCTGACCACATCGGCCCCCCAGACCGCCACCAACCTGGTGATCTGGGGATGCATGATCAGCGGGCTCCTCCTGCTGATCGCGGCAAGATTCACACTCCCCATCGCCGGTGACATTCTGAACGCCGTGCGCGCCCTCTGGCAGGGGGTAAGTCCCCTGCACGAAGGCACAATCGGCCGACGGATTATCGAAGCCCTCCAGGCTGGCGACAAACTCCCACCGATTGCCCTGAAAAGCAAAAAGTGGAACGATGAGCCGGGACGGCTCATCTCGATCGGGACGACCCTGTCGATCGCCTTCGTGGCGATCGTCATGGTCAACATCCTTTTCTGGATGTTGACCGGTCCCACCAGCTGGACCCTCCTGGGCTCGATCGCTCTCCTCTTGTCGGTCTTTCTGTTCGCAGAAATGACCCGCAAGTGGATTTGGCGGTTCTCGCCCACGGAGGTCAAGGACGAGGTGGCCGGGGCCCGAAAACTCATTCGCGGTCTCATGCTTAGTATCGTGCTGATGATGCTTCTCGGATTCGGGGTCCTCTGCGCTTTCGGCGCCGAAAACCTCGTTCATGCCAGCAACGTCTGGCACAAGGCAGTCGACAGGACGGTCGACTGGACCGAAGAGCAGGTTGACGACGGCAGCTCTCCACGCGGAACCGATGACGGTCGCGTGGACGAGATCCGTCGCCGCCACAAGTAGCCCCCCTCAGCGTCAAAGGCCGACGGTGCGGGCGAAGAACATCCATGTACGATGATGTTCTTCGCCCCCGTCGGCTTCTTTTTTTTGAGAAATTATCTAAGACTTATAAGTCCAATAAGACAAATATTATAATCATTTTTTCCCCATCTGCTCTTTGAACCAATCAACAAATGGAATTTCGATCGGATTTATTTTATTGATCATCGCTAAGTAATAACTAACAAACCCGCCAAACTGGAGTAGCTCCCCGCATTCTTCTAATCTGGTTTTTCCATTGGCATTATATTCAATCACCACTCCGCCTTGTTTTTCAAAAATCTGAGCTGTTAAATCATAACGCTTGTGCGTATGTGGGTGATAATGATTTGAGTCAAGCATCAACACACTAAACTTTTTGAAAAAGTCTTTTGGATTCCCCAGCCCTTCCATTAAATGATGGTTAAGTTCCGGTATCTCCATGTAAGTCGCAAACTGCTTAGCGTTTTCGTTTATTTGATTGGCAAGCGCGTGGGCGTTTCCGACCAAATGTTCCGAGGCAACAATTAACACGGCTCTATCTTTTAATTCCATTGCCACAGTTTTGGCCGGATTTTCTTTTGCCGGGACATCAACCGCACAAGTATCGAGCACATCACCCATTGCCTCACACATCCCCTTAATATCCTTGGTGTTGATCTTTATTAGATTCATCCGCTCCAGCATTCCCAATACTCCGGTTAAAGTAAACCCGAGTCCGAGTCTAGGCTGTTTTGAAAGCTCGCCGGGTGTAAAAAAGTAACCCGGGATTTTATTTTTGTCAGCGTATGTTTTGAGTTTTTCCCCGACTGCCACGGCTACAATTTTTGCTTTTGCTTTTTTTGCATGCGTGATTACCTCTAAAACTTCCTCAGTTGTGCCTGAATAACTAACAGCGATTACTAAAGTTTTTGAAGATACCCAATTTGGTAAATTGTAATCTCGCAGTAGATGAACCGGTGCTTTTAATCTGTCCGCACAAGCCGTTTGAATCATGTGTCCACCCAGCGACGACCCGCCCATTCCAGCCACAACAATGTTTGTTACCGTTGAGTAAGCTTTTGGAAATTTCATGGCCCTTGTATCCGCCCAAGCGACCTGAATTTGCTCTGACAACTTTTCGATGCCATATGCTATGTCTTCCGGGTCGTAGGTTTTATAAGTTTTAGGATCGTTAAGCATATATTTGAGAGCTTATAGCTGTTAGTTTTTAGTTAAGGAATTAATCATCGCATTAAGCATTTTCATAACCTCATCTAACAATGAATCTACTTTTGTATAATCTAATGTTCCAGTCTCGTTTAATTGTTTTGATATATAAATTTGTGTCTCAAGCTCTCCGCCAGAACCAAAGGCAATATGCAAAAATCGGACAAAATCCTTACGAGAACTTCTGTACCTGCCTTCAGCTATGTTAGACGCAATAGAAACCGCCGACCTACGCATTTGACTAGTCAAACCATAGATTTCTTCTTTAGGAAATTGTCGAGTAAGTACATATACAGCAACAGTCAACTCAACCGCTCTTTGCCAAACTGTTAAATCTTTATATGTTTGCGGCATATCCTAAAAGCTATAAGCTAATAGCTAACAGCTTCTCTATTCTGAATTCTCTTTGTAATCTCCGTCCTTTTACTGACATCTCCTATTATAACAGCTCCAACGATTTTTTTGTTCCGAATAAATAATTCTGTTGAATTCTGCTTATCTGCCACTTCTTGAACAACTTCGTCAGCGGCAGTTCTATCAACATCACCAATAAAAACAATTTCTTTTCCAAGCAGATTAGTGGCATACGACGAAACCATACTAAAGCCAATTTTCTCACCTACCATATTAAGCGCCACTGCCTTTCCTTGCATAATGGCGTTTGTCCAATTGCCATAACGAATATGACGGCCAATAGTTGCATCGTCATATTCGGCAATGTCACCCGCAGCGTAAATATCTTCAACATTTGTTTGCAAATATTTGTCACAAATTATTCCTGCTCCAACTTCTATTCCTGCTGCCGACAAAACTGCCTTGTCCGGATCAAGTCCAATGCCAACACCTAAAATTGAGGTTTCAAATTCCTGACCTAGAGCGCAAACGCCGGTCAATTCTGTTTCCCCGATGAGTTCAATCTCTCGAACATCATTTATAATTTTAATCCCCTTTAACTCAGTCTGATCTTTTAAAACCTGCTGAGCATGGGCGGATAATACCTTTGACCAAAATCCACCTGACCTCATTAAAACCGTGGTATCAAATTTATAATGATCAAAAATCGCCAAGTAATCCATGGCAATAAAACCACCACCATAAATAACTGCTTTATTCTTTTTTTGCGCAATTGCTTCTTTGATAAGTGACTTTAACTGATCGGCATCGTCTAAAGTTTTAAAATATACGACTCCGCGCTTATCCTCGGGGGTGTATCTGACATTAAGCCCGGCTGTAATCAAAAGCTTGTCATAAGGCAACTCCCTGCCTTCGCTTGTTTCCACAAACTTATTTTTAGAATCAATCTTCGTAACTTCAACATCTGACATCAGCTCAATATTTTTCTGCGTGTACCACTCTGGTTTTTTCAAAATCATCTTTTCTCTTTCAACCTTATCATTTACATATGGCATCAAAAGCACTCGTGAGTAACACGGGTAATTTTCACGATCAATAATTGTGATTTGAGTAGCAGAATCTTGCTTACGGATTTCTTCCGCCGCAGTTGTGCCGGCGATTCCTCCGCCGATGATGATTATTTTCATACTACGCCTCCGGATACAATTGATTTCCAGCTTCATCAATAATTGCAATTGCCAAAGTTGGGCAAGACTGGGCGCCCATGATAATTTTCTCGAATTCATCCTCTGTTACTTCAACCTCACGCTCGTAACTTGGCCCGTCCGGTGCCTGGCCGTGATCTAGGACATCAGCTTTATTTTCGTCGTTTAGGGCAAATGTTTCCGGTGCGATTGTGACACAGCTGGCAGCGCCAATACATAGGTCGGGGTCAACGATTATTCGAATCTTCATAAGATAATAGATAATAGAGAGATAGAGGGAATAACAGAAAGAAAAAGCATCCAAACTATTATCTATCCTGCTATAATCTATCACCTCTTAGTCTCCAGTCTATCCAAAATACTTCTCTTTGTAAAACAATATCAACTCTTCTACCGCTGGCAAAACCCCGGGGTTGCCAATTCCAACTTTTGTCTTTTTTTGCACATCTTCCAGTGTTATCGCGCCTTCCAGCACCGCTTCTTCAATGTCGCGGTCAGTCACACGGGTAACAGGACAAATAATTCTAGAGGCTTCCACTACAATTTTATCAAACTTGCCGGCACGGCGGTAAAAGTCATTCACGGCGTCACGCGTTGCCTTGTCACACAAAACACTGCAGTGAAACTTACGAGCCGGCAGTCCACCGAGACGCTCCATTACATCTTGCGGTCTGATATTTCGCGCCTCCTCAAGTGTCATGTTTTTCTCCAGGATCATCTCGGAGATCATGCTGGTAGCAGCAATGGCTGAGCCACAACCAAAAGTCTTCCATTTGTAATCAATGATAATTTCAGTCGCCGAATCTACCCTCATCCAAACCCGAAGCTCATCGCCACAAGCCGGCGAGCCAACTTTTCCAATCGCATTAAATTCACCCTCTTTTGGATCGCGGTCTAAAAAGTTTTGCGGATTAAAAAAATGTTCTTTGACAATGTCTGAATAAAACCATGATTGCTTTTTATCGTGACTTTGAACATCGCCTTGAGTTCCTTTGATTGGTTCTGATTTGTAATCTGACATAATTTATTTAAAATATTTGGCGTCAACACTAACCGGGCTGATTTTGCGGAGCTTTTCCACCAGTTCCGGCAAAAATTCAAGGACATAATCTAAATCTTTTTTTGTAGTACTGCGTCCAAGACTGAAACGAATACTCCCGTGCGCTACCTCGTATGGCAGACTGAGCCCGACGATTACATGACTTGGATCAAGCGATGCGCTGGTGCAAGCAGACCCGGTTGAAACATAAATGCCTTTGGCATCTAGATACAAAGTGAGCGCTTCGCCCTCAATGTCCATGAAAGAAATATTGATGTTGTTTGGCAATCTTTCAGTTGGGTGACCGTTAAGACGAGTCTTGGGAATTAACTTTTGAACTTCACAAATGAAATAATCACGAAGTTTTATTAAGCGTTTTGATTCTTCATCTTTTTGCTGATCCGCAATTCTGAGTGCTTCTGTAAAACCGATAATACCGGCAACATTTTCCGTTCCTGGACGGACTCGGCGTTCTTGATGACCACCAAACTGGAGTGGTTGAAGTTTGAGTCCGCGCTTAACAAACAAAGCACCGTTTCCTTTTGGTCCGTAAATCTTTGAAGCGTTTACCGTCATTAAATCAACATGGAGCTTTTCTTGGTTTAGCTCGAGTGCGCCCGCAGCCTGGCAGGCATCGGTATGAAAAGCCGGAAAATTACCGGTTCGATTCTTTTGAATTTGTTTTCCAATTTCCGAGATTGGATTAACAGTTCCAATTTCATTGTTAGCGTAAATAATTGAGATTAAAATTGTGTCTGGTCGGATGGCGGTAACGACATCGTCTGAACTAACCCTTCCGAACTCATCAACTATAAGCAGAGTAACTTCAAAACCTTCTTTTTCTAATTGCTCTAAAGATTCAAGAACGGCCGGGTGCTCAACCTTGGTAGAAATTATGTGTTTACCCTGATTTTGGTTTTTTCGAGCAAAACCTAGAATAGCTAAATTATCAGATTCTGTTCCGCCCGAAGTAAAAATGATTTCATCCGATCGAGCTCCGATTACATCTGCTACCTGTTTTCTGGCGCCATCCAAAGCATCGCCAGCCACTTTCCCAGGTGTATGGAAACTGGATGGATTGCCAAAATCATCTGTCAAAAACGGCTTCATTACAGCCAAAACCCTTTTGTCTATTGGAGTTGTAGCGGCGTTATCTAAATATACCTGTCTTTTTTTCATAGATACTCAAGGATATAAAAAAAAGACGCTTTAGTCAATATGAAAGGCTCTGCCTAATTAGGTAGCACCGGCTACAGCATCGACTTCGAAGATCAATTCCCGACCTGGGGAGAATACTACAGCTACAAAGGTCGCGCCCCAGAGCTGAAGATCTGGAAGTGGTCCTATTTCGGCATTAACGCCTCGCTCCACGGCCGCACCTTCACTGTCCAAGGGGGCGGGACTTTTCTTTTCCAAATGATACAGCTTTTTTGCGATCGACAAAAAGTTGCTCAAATCAAATTCAACACTTTGTCGCAATATAAATATAGCACCACCTGCCTATCCTTAATTTTTGAACCAGTTGAATCAAATCTTTTACCACATCTCGATCGCCCTCCCACACGCTCTTCTGAACAAATCTGAATTGAAGAGATTTTAATAAGCCTCGAAACATATTTCGAACTTCACGAATATCTTCCGGTACATCAAATGAAACCAGGCACACCTGATTTGAAGGCAACTGATTAGAATTATGCAATAATTTCCTTTTAATTTTTTCAATTTGCCCGTCGTGTGTTAACTGTATAACTATTCGATCTCCTTCTTTTTTAAGCTTAATTATTCTTTTCTCTTCCAGCATTCTGATCCTTCGACGCTTTTCGGATCTGGCGATTCCATCCTGAATTTTTAAATAGTCTTCATACCCATATGTATAAACCGCTCTTGGATGCGCTAATCCAACAGGTAGCTCGCTTAGTAACGAGCAAAGGTTATCAAATACTTGACTTGTTTTTGAATTTTTCCAAAGCATATTCGTGCAACTTTTTTTCGATCGACAATTTGTTGATCAAAATATTTTTAATTAAAAACTCCCAATTTCGTATTTAACGAAAGGGAGTACATATATAATGCACCAAATTTTTAATGTTGGATCAAGAGCAAGTGTGGACAGAGGTGAGCAACTTTTTTGCGATCGACAAAAAGTTGCTCATATAACAAAGTCAATCATGCGCTATGAATGCCGAATTCTTTTTATTATAGATCAAAATAGACGCAGTGAATTGCGTCCTTATCTAATATCAGGCGGAACCACACGGTGTCTCTATACCACCTACATCTACGGCCTGTATTGTCTAGTAAGGCGTGCACTTCGTGCACATTACGACTAACACGACGGTGCGGAGCCAAGCAGTTGGCTCCTTACTCCGCCTTGTCACATCCCCTTGCATCCGCCAAAAGTAAAAGCCAACATCTCCAGATTATTAGTACCGGTTTTGAGCTTTAATTTGCCCTGATGATAAGCGTCGGAAGCAATAATCCTGTACATTCTGTGCTCTTTGATTTTTAAAATTGCCTTGCCTTTAATCATCCCCACATCTTCTCCCATCATATCTTCCGGCAATGGTTGCTCGTCTAGTTCAATTTCAATCTCCGCTCCTTTTGTATTTAACGACCCGGCTACCAAATTAACCGAAAAAGCACTATACTTTAAAACCAAATATTCCGATGGGGCCGGAAGCTTACGAGTATGCACTAAGCTTTCTTTTCCAACCTTCCAATGACCATGCAAATAAACGACATCGTCCTCATGTATTGAGGTATCAGTAAAATCACTTTCCGCACCTGGAATAAATGTGCCCACATTGGCATAGCGACCACGCAAAAATCCCAAATATGTTTCAGGTGTGGTTCTGTAACAAATTCCGCCACCAATCGACATATCAGGCTCAATTGCCGGCAAGTTTTCTGCTCCGGCGTCCATTAAAGCCTTTTGAATTGCAGCTTCCGTTTCGGCATATCCTCCTTCGCCAATATGGTCATAAACAATACTGCCAGTTTTATCTAGTAAAAATTTTCTTGGCCACCAACGATTTTGATAAAGATTCCAGATTTTATAATCACTATCAAGAACAACCGGATATTTAATTCCAAAAGTCCTAAGGGCAGCTTCGACTTTTTTTTGATCTTTCTCAAAATCAAATTCTGGCGTGTGGATTCCAATTATCACCAATCCTTTATCTGCATAAAGATCGTGCCAAGCCTTCAGCCTTGGCATTGTTCGAATACAATTAACACAAGAGTAAGTCCAGAAATCTAAAAGCACTACTTTCCCGCGCAACGATTTCAAGGAGAGCGGCTTTGAATTCAACCATTTTAAACCAGTTGGTAATTTTTGCGCTTGAGTTTTACCGATTTTATGTAAAAACATTTTATAAACTTAAATCAAATACACTAGACAATACTCGGCCTATAATAAATCCGAGCAAAGTGGCGGTTAAGGCAACTGTAGTCATTTCCATTCCGCTTTTTAACCAATGTCCACTAACAATTTTTGCTTTTACTATCCCAAGAATAAATAGAACCACTCCGGTAATTATAACGGAATAATATATCGCTACTTCGATTGGAAACAGCAAATATGGCATCAAGGGAAACATCCCACCCACTATATAAAACAATCCCATTATAATTCCAGACACAATTGGTGATCCGCCGGTTGCCGGCAGTAATCTGTGTTCGCACCGACTCACCTCTTTCATCCAAAGTTTACGCTCCCGACCAAAGGCCTCCAAAACCTGAGCGATCTGTTTGTCTGAAAACTTTTTCTTTTTTAAAACATCAAGCATGGATTCTTCATCGTTTAATCGCTCCTGCAAAATTCGGGCATGATCCTGCCCTTGTCTGGCATCAAAAACTTCTTTAGCTGATTTTGAAGAAAGATAACTTCCGGATGACATTGAAATCGCCTCGACAACAACCAAAACAACTCCAGATAATATTATCACAGGCCCACTCCCGGTGCCAGCAGCGATACCGGTTATAGCGCCAAGCGTGGAAACCAAACTGTCTTCGAAACCAAAAACAATTTCACGAATATAGACAGCGCTTTTTTTAAAAATTCCTCCTTTCATAGCGTCTTTAGTATAGCAGAGGAATCTGGAATCTGGATATTGCAACTCCAAATTCAAAATTCGATATTATAAATTCAATCAGGTATAATACAATCATATGCAAATATCTCAGCACTACCTACCATACCCTAAGAAAACTCTGATTGTAGTGACAAATAATGAACTTGCTAAGGTTCTTTGGGTGCATGATAGGGAAATAGACGAACTGCTTACCATGGAAATGCCAAAGGATGATGGTGATTTTAAAGCAACCGGTACCCCTCATTCAGCTGCGCCTGATTTTGATGAAATGAAAAAACATAAACTTCAAGAGCTCTACACAAAACTCAATAAAAAATTGATAAAATTATTAAATGACGATTACGAGGAAATCGTCCTCTGTGCACCTGAAGCAAAAAAAAACGAATTGGTGGAAGGTATGCATCCAGATGTAATGAAATGTACAGTCGAAATAGTTCCAAAAAACCTAGCTTCTTTACCGCTCGATGCAATTGTTAGGATTTTGCAGGAAACACGAGCAACATAAAAACGCCGCTTGAACGCCGTTTTTATGGAGGCCTGAGCGGGAGTCGAACCCGCGGATCGCGGTTTTGCAGACCGCTGCGTTAGCCACTTCGCCACCAGGCCAGATACTAACCGAGCAAATATAGCAAAAATCGAGGATTTGATCAATATTGAGCTAACAAAAGAACCCCCGCAGGGATTCTTTTATATTTAGCCTACTTAACAATCAATTTGCCTATCATGTCGTCATCTTCATCGGCGTAGAAATAATATGTTCCGGGTCTATCGGCAATCGTCAAAACAACTATATCTTCAGCGTCCATTTCTCCTGTTGTCCAACGATTATTAGCTTCGCGAACAGTTAAACCGTTCTCGGCATAGTTTACGAATTTGATTGTGTCACCCTGGTTGACTGTCACAACATTGTAGGCACAATAGTTTTTGCCGCAATCAACTGATTCATCTGACGCTGCAAAACGCAATGGGCTGACATACATCATAACCCCGGTCACATCCCCAATCTCTTTATCGTCTGAAATAGTGTAATGATATTCTTTTTCAAATGTATTGGAAGAGGTTAGATTACCACCAAGGATTGTGTAAAGTGGCACAAAAGCATCCGGCAAATCATCTACATAGCTTTTCCAATCTGATCCAAATAAACTTTTCGCAGTTGATTCACTTTTAAGTGCTGCCAACATTCCGTTTCCAATTGGCACATAAACCGCACTACTCCACTGAGTCTTTAAAAGTCTGGTTGAAATCGTACTACCAAATTGAGGTTTGTAAGTCACCATTCCTGCCAGTGGAATTAAATTCATTTCTGAAACTGCAATTGTTTGTACATCATCAAAATCATCGTACCAAGTAAAATAGGTTTTTTCATTTGGGAATCCATATCTTTGCTCGTCTGTTCCAAAATAATAAACAGTGCTCGAGTTAGAAGATTTAATCAAATCTCCTGGATTAAGATTAGCCACACTCGGAAAGCTTAATGCAGCTTGAGCCTCGAGTGTTAGTCCAAAAAACGCAAAAGCGAAAACGACGCAGAGTCCAAACGCTAAGCGTGCAATTCTCATTTCCATATTACTGTTGGTTAACTGTCACTTCTTTAGCTGATAAAATTACCTCTTGCGCAACAGAGATGTCTTGCCCCATCTGCTCAACGGTAAACATATATTTGTCTCCAGACTCTCCTTCAAAGTAATACAGGTCGCCCAACTTATAAAAACCGTCACCCAGGTCTTCAACATCATCCGGCAAATGGCGGCGTGAGGAGAGACGCAAAATCGAAATTCTTGTCATGTCGTCTCTTTTAACTTCACCCACTTTTTCAACAAATTCTTCCGGAACTTCGCTATCGTCAAAAATCATATGCAGAGATGAGCTTTGAAGATAGATTTCTGAATCTTCAAGACTAACACCGTCCAGCCCAATCGGCATTGTACCTTCGGAATAGACCGTGGTCATTACCCAATCTGATGGCAAATCAAAAGCCAAATACCAATCCCCCTCAACTGTCTTTGTCCCCCCAATGCAATCGGCACCAATTAGTGCCAAGGCTCCTAGAAATAGTAATATTTTCTTCATATGCAAATGTTAGATTATACTTATAGATTAGCATGAATTGCCTAAATACAAAAGACAGCCCGTAGGCTGTCTTTTGCTTTATTTATGAGTTTGGATAAACTTCGATTTCGATGTTTTGCACTCCGTACTGAATAGCATCATCATAGTCTTCCATCCAAATATCGACCTTGTACCAATAACGGGGGTTCATGCGGTCCTCCACAATAAAGACTTGGTCTCCGTAGAGTTCCGGGATTTTAATTCGAGTACCAATCGGCAAAAAGTTTGCCGCCACAACTCCGTGTCGTGTTTTTGTTCCTGAGGCTGTAACGTCGGGTGTTGAGTCGGTTTGACCGGGAAGCGAGTTATAAGCAGTGGATGACACGGTCATTGTATATGATGGGCCGCGCTCACCTGATTCCGGAAGAATGCCGTAGTTTGCAAACTCGTTTTGAATCGCCTTTATCTCAAGGGAAATTGCATCGTTTGCAAAACTAAAGTCAACGTCAGCCTGAGCTTCTTCTGGCAAGGTAGCGTATCCTAATACTAGGACCACAATACCAATAAGGGTACACTCAAGTGGTGACTTTTTAAGAATTTTTCCCAATTTGTTCAAAGACAAAATAGTCATATAATTTTTCATTCAATCGACTCGCCAGTTAAGGATTTAGCCCCGACTTTGCCGGGTAATAAAAAATCCCTCGCCTTACGAGAGGATTACAAGATACCACATTTTTGCCTTTTTGTCAATGTAAAAGTCCAAAACTTAGCTATTTTTAGCCTAAAAAAACCAACGATTTTTTTTGTCAAAAACCGATATTTTCTATATAATGTTCTTGTCAATCGGCTGGATAGTTTGATAGCTTTTTAATCAACGTGCCTAAAAGCTATAAGCTAAAAGCTATAAGCTAAAAATATGAGGAACCAAAAACGCGTTACTCAACACTCTTGGGGCTCAAGAAAGAGATTTTGGAAAAATAAATTACTAGGCTTAACTTCGGGCGCATCAAAACTAGATAAACGAGCTTTGGCTAAAAACGCAGTTTTGGCGGTTATCGCCTTAGCCTTGTTTGGAAGCATTTTCACCTTGGGTGCCTTTGCTTGGCTATCTCGCGACCTGCCAGATCCAAACTCCCTAAGCATTAGGGAGATTCCGCTTTCTACAAAAATCTACGACAACACTGGCGAAAACCTGCTTTACGAGATTGCCGGTGAAGAAAAACGAACCTTGGTAACACTTGATGAAATCCCGCAGTATGTTGTTTGGGCGACGCTAACTGCCGAAGATAGAAAATTCTACGACCACGGTGGAATTGATTTCAAGGGAATCGCCCGTGCTATTTTTGTTGATGTCATCACCCTTAGCCGGAACCAAGGAGCCTCGACCATCACTCAACAGTTAGTAAAAAACGCGATTCTGACAAACGAGAAAACATTCACTCGTAAATTCAAAGAATTGATTTTGGCAGTAGCGCTTGAGCGTCGCTATACCAAGGACGAAATAATGCAGCTGTATTTAAACGAGATTCCATACGGATCTAGAAACTACGGAATCCAGGCTGCAGCCGAAACCTACTTTAATAAACCCGCCGTTGAGCTTACTTTAGCCGAGTCAGCAACTTTAGCCGCTATTCCACAAGCCACAACTTATTATTTAAACAATCCAGACGAACTAAAATCAAGACGCGATTGGATTTTAGGTGATATGGCCGAACTTGGATACATCACCCAAGAAGAAGCAGACGCTGCCATGGGCGAAGACACAGCCATTGATTTGGAAATTGAAGACACCAACGCCACCCATTTTGTGCTTTGGGTAAAGGAACAATTAGAAGAAGAATATACAACCAAAGAAGTTGAACAAGGCGGACTAACCGTAATTACAACCATCAATTACGATATGCAGGTGGCCGCGCAAGAAGCAATTGTAAACAACTACGAAGCCCGCGGAGAATTATATGGATTTAATAACTCCGGTCTTGTAGCACTTGATCCTAAAAATGGTCATATCCTGGCAATGGTCGGGTCGCGAGATTATAGCGACGATGAAATTGATGGAAAGATTAATGTGACCGTTCAACCGCTTCAACCGGGATCAAGCATCAAACCGATTATATATGCGGCTGGATTTGAAAAGGGCTACACTCCCGATTCAATCCTTTGGGATGTTGTCACAACTTTCCCAAGCTCAACCGGCGCCTACACTCCAAAAAACTACGATTTAGGTGAACACGGGCCGGTGACAATCCGCGAAGCGATTCAGGGGTCGCTTAATATTCCGGCTGTTAAAATGATTTACTTGATTGGAGTAGACTCTGCTATTAATTTTGCTGAGAAACTTGGCTATTCGACTCTTGCCGACAGGTCACGCTTTGGTCTATCCATGGTTTTAGGTGGAGCCGAAGTAACGCTGCTTGATCATGTTTCCGCCTACAGTGTTTTTGCTTCAGAAGGAACTTACCGCGAGCCAATTTCTATCCTAAAAGTTACAGATTCAAACGGTGAAGTTCTACAAGAATACGAAGACAACAAGGGCGAACAAGTAGTTGACGCCAATATTACAAGGATGATGTCCAATATCCTTTCAGATGATGTCGCCCGCGCGCCCTTCTTTGGCGGCGGTAGCTATTTGACATTGGGCACGCGCCCCGTAGCGGCCAAAACCGGAACCACTAACGATTATAACGACGCTTGGACAATCGGTTACACGCCGTCGCTTGTGGCCGGCGTTTGGACCGGTAACACTGACGGATCGGAAATGAACCGAGGATCGGGTGGATCAACGGTTGCAGCTCCAGTTTGGAATGAATTTATGAAATCAGCGCTTGAAGGCACGGCGGTTGAATATTTTACCGCTCCTGAAATTCCAACAACAGGTAAAGCGATTTTGGATGGAGAAATCCCAAGCGAACTAGTTGTGATTGATAAAGCTTCGGGCAAACTGGCGACCGACAGAACTCCGGAAAGTTATCGTGAAGAAAAAAATTGCGGTGAATATCACACAATATTGCACTATGTGATTCCGAGTGATCCAAAAGGCAAGGTGCCGGAAGAAAACGAACGCGATTCTGCCTACACTACTTGGGAAACGGCCGTTCAAAATTACATCACAACCTACAATGACAAACTGAAAGACGGCGAAGCGCCACTGGAGGCTTGTGAAGTGCCGACCGAGGAAGATGACTTACACATAAAAGCCAATGAGCCGGAGATTAAAATTGATTCTCCTGAAAAAAATGATGATCTTAGTCGTGAGTTTAAAGTAGACATCGAAGCCGGCGCTCCGCGTGGCATTAGTAGAATTGAATATCAAATTGATGGCACCACAATTAAAACCAGCTCTAGCTCCTCAGGCGTTAACATCACTCTACCAAGCTGGGTAAATGTGGGTTCACATACCCTTAAGGTAATTGCTTATGACAACATAGACAATTCAAGCGGTGATGAGGTTGATATCAATGTTACTGAAGCGGGCGCTAGCGCTAGCGCCAGAATCACCAACCCATTTTCTGGCCAGGAGATTGAAATGACCGGTGACGCCTACACGGTAGTAGTTGAAATCTCTAATGTTTCTGAAGTATCCGCCTTAACACTGACCGCCAACAATCTTTGGACAGGTGCTTCGGAGATAATCCACGAAACTTCCAGCCCAACATCAGTGAATACAATTTTGTGGACAATCGCTGCTGAGGCCGATTATCAAATCACGGGAACGGTCGTTGTGGGCGGGGAGACAATCGACATCAAGCCGGTACTAGCAACCGCAACCAAAGCCCCATCCGCAGCCGAACCACCGTTTTAAAAGATAGGTCAATAGAGATTGGGCCGATAGACAATAAGAAAAAGTAAAGCCTCGACCTCCACGGTCGGGGCTTTACTTTGAATCGTTTTAGTACAAATCATTGACAAAGCAGCGCGACAAGCCCCAATGCTTGGCATTGGGGAAGGATAGCGCAACGGCAATTTGGACAAATAGGCGCGTTCCTTTTAAGGTTGAGTCC
>Ga0210037_1000522_pt1 | contig 28183 bp, 31 predicted proteins | sample CryGey08umfilter_3_FD_185451 | JGI IMG/M metagenome (GOLD analysis project Ga0210037, IMG submission 185451) | Groundwater microbial communities from aquifer in Utah, USA - Crystal Geyser 4/9/14 0.8 um filter (SPAdes) (version 3) | ecosystem: Environmental > Aquatic > Deep subsurface >...
GTACTTCATGTTGACTCGCGGTGAGGAATTCGTCGATCAGGGGCAGCAGCGTTATGAACAGCAGCAGCTTGAACGCAGCGTCGCCGCCCTTAAACGACGCGCTACAGCTTTGGGATTTACCATCACCCCAGTCGCGTCGGGGGCTTAAAAATAAGGCTGAACGAGTTTTGTTTCTTGTGAGCCTGGGCAAAATATGGGTTCATGCCACCCGAGATTGCCTATAGCCCTATTTTCAAGACGCAAGGACATATCAAGCAATTTGTCACCAGCCTTCAGGCTGGTGGATTTAGGCGGGGAGGGGTTTGCATCCCCTCCCCTACGCACCCTTAAACCCCGCCCTTCAGGGCGGGGTGGTGCTTAAGGAATGAGGATGAATAACGATCTGACGCATTTTTCCGATTCAGGGCGCGCGCGCATGGTGGATGTTTCGGCCAAAACCGAGACTGTGCGCGCAGCCATCGCCAGCGGCGTGTTGCGTATGCAGCCCGCCACGCTGGAGCGCATCCGTGCGGGCAAAATTGCCAAGGGCGATGTGCTCACCGTGGCGGATGTGGGGGCGGTGATGGCGGCCAAGCACACGCCAGACATTATTCCCATGTGCCACCCCATCATGCTGACGGGGGTGGACATCGCTTTTAGCGAAATCCTGGAAGCAGATAACACAGGGTGTGTTGCGATCAAAGTGATTGCCACGGCAACGTGTTCCGGCCAGACGGGGGTGGAAATGGAAGCACTGACTGCCGCTAATGTGGCCTTGCTGACCATCTACGACATGTGCAAGGCGATAGACCGGGGGATGAAGATTGAATGTGTGCAACTGGAAGAAAAACGCGGCGGCAAGAGCGGCGTGTGGAAGCGGGGAGAGGCGCGATGATTAAGGTTTTGTTCTTTGGTCCCATCGCTGCGGCCAGCGGCGCGCGCGAATTGTCCATAGCGCATAGCCCGGGCATGACGCTAGGCCACCTCAAGAACATGCTGGCAGCAGCGCATCCCGAAGCGATGCGTCTGGCTGTCATGCTGGCAGTGAATGGCGAACATGCGCGAGATCTTGCCATGCCGCTGTCGGACAACAGCGAAGTGGCCTTTATGGCTAAATTTTCGGGAGGATGAACATGCAAGCATCGGTTCGCATTCAAACTGAAGATTTCTCCCTGGATGAGGAAATCGCTGCCTTGAAAGGTAGCTCGAAACGCATGGGCGGCATCGGCACGTTTCTGGGATGCGCGCGCGATTTCTCGGAAGGGCGCGAGGTTGAACAGATCAGCTTCGATGCCTATGGCAGCATGGCCTTGTCGGAGATGCAAAAACTGCGCAGCGATGCGATAGCGAAATTTGACCTCTTGGATGCGCGCATCGTGCATCGCATCGGCACGGTAAGGGGGGGCGATAACATCGTCCTCATCGCGGCAGGCGCAGAACATCGCGTGGCGGCGCTGGAAGCCTGTCGCTGGATGATAGACGAGCTGAAACAGCGTGTACCCATCTGGAAAAAAGAGACAACCCCGCTCGGTGATGACTGGGTCACCCCGCATCCATAATTTCTTTTCAAAAAGCAGCGTTGCACGCTTTTCAATTGCTGGGCAATGACAGCTCCGGCGGGTAAAATGTGCGCCTCACCCACCTACTCTTTGCTTCTGTTTCAGATGGGAGTCTGACAGGAATTCTCGCCATGATTGCTACATTGGATACTATTTTTACCCGACACCGGGAACAAGCCGGTGCGCTGTTGCCCATACTGCATGACATTCAGGATGCGTTGGGCTATGTGCCGGAAGAGGCCGTGCCGCTGATTGCCGGACAGCTCAACTTGTCGCGCGCAGAAGTGCATGGCGTGATTAGCTATTACCCCCATTTTCGTCAAACGCGAGAGGCCGGGCATGTCGTTCATCTGTGCTGCGCAGAGGCTTGTCAGGCCAATGGCAGCGAGGCACTCGCGGCACATGCGGCAGCCACCTTGCAGGGTGCGAAGGTCACCGTGAAGCCAGTTTATTGTCTGGGGCTATGCGCCAGTGGACCTGCCATGCAGATAGACGAAACCCGACTGGTTGCGCGTGTGACAACAGAAAAATTCGATGCTTTGATGAATGAGTTGGGAGCGCGCGCATGAGTATCACACTGTACGTTCCGGGCGATGCGGCGGCACGAGCGCTGGGGGCGGATGAAGTGGCTGCCGCCATTGAGAAACGGGCGCAAGAATTCGGCATCAAAGTCCATGTGGTGCGCAATGGTTCACGCGGCCTGTTCTGGCTGGAACCTCTGGTTGAAGTACTCACCTCTCGTGGGCGTGTGGCTTATGGCCCGGTTCAGGCCGCCGATGTGGGCAGTTTGTTTGCGGCTAATTTTATCGAGGGGGGCGAGCACCCGCTGCGCCTCGGCAATATCGAAGCCCATCCCTATTTGTCCCGTCAGCAGCGCGTCACGCTGCGCCGTGTGGGCGTAATAGATCCGCGTTCACTGAGCGATTACCTGGCGCAGGGGGGTGGTCTGGGGCTGGCTCAGGCGCGACAACTTTCGCCTGCGGCTATCGTGCAGGCCGTGACCGATTCCGGTCTGCGCGGTCGCGGCGGCGCGGCCTTTCCGACCGGCATCAAGTGGCGAACGGTGCTGGATACCGGGGCTGACGAGAAATACATTGTGTGCAACGCCGACGAGGGCGACTCCGGTACCTACTCCGACCGGCTGTTGATGGAGGGCGATCCTTACTGTTTGCTCGAAGGTATGGCGATTGCCGGACTCGCGGTCGGTGCCAAGCGCGGCTATCTTTATGTGCGCTCCGAATATCCTGATGCGATCGCCCTGCTCAATGCCGCGCTGGACAATGCGGGCGACTGGCTGGGCGATTTTCAAATTGAGGTGCGCCGCGCCGCTGGCGCTTATGTGTGCGGCGAAGAAACCGCGCTGCTGGAAAGCATCGAAGGTCGTCGCGGCATCGTGCGCAGCAAGCCACCGCTGCCCGCGATAGCGGGGCTGTTCGGCAAGCCTACGGTGATCAACAACGTCATTACTTTTGCCAGCGTGCCGGACATTCTTGCCCGAGGGGCGGCTTTTTACCGCGATTTAGGGGTGGGGCGTTCTCGCGGTACGCTTCCGTTTCAACTGGCGGGCAATCTCAAATTCGGCGGGCTGGTCGAAGTCCCGTTTGGCAGCACGCTGCGCGAGCTGCTGTATGACTACGGCGGGGGGTCGCGTAGCGGTCGTCCGCTGCGCGCGGTACAGGTGGGCGGGCCGTTGGGCGCGTATCTGCCCGAGTCGCAATTTGACACGGTACTCGATTACGAGGCCTTCGCCGCCATCGGCGCGGTGCTGGGTCACGGCGGCATCGTGGCCTTCGACGACACGGTGGATATGGCGAAACAGGCGCGCTATGCGATGCAGTTTTGCGCTCACGAATCCTGCGGTAAATGCACGCCCTGCCGCATCGGTTCGACGCGCGGGGTGGAAGTGATAGACCGCATCCGCGCCGGACAACGCGAACAGATTCCCTTGCTGCGCGAACTATGTGACACCCTGACTGATGGCTCGCTGTGCGCGATGGGCGGCATGACCCCCTATCCGGTACTGTCGGCGCTGAATCATTTTGCTGAGGATTTTGAATGAAAGAGCTCGATTACGGCACGCCCGCCATCCCCTCTGACCGCATCGTCACCCTGAACATAGACGGCATCGCGGTCAGCGTTCCCGCTGGCACATCGGTGATGCGCGCCGCCGTCAAGGCAGGGGCGATGATCCCCAAACTGTGCGCCACCGATAGTCTCGCCCCTTTTGGCTCATGCCGTTTGTGTCTGGTCGAGATTGAAGGGCGGCGCGGCTATCCTTCTTCCTGTACCACCCCTGTTGAAGCGGGAATGCAGGTGCGCACCCAGACGGCGAAATTGGCCAGCTTGCGCCGCAACGTGATGGAGCTTTATATCTCCGACCATCCCCTCGATTGCCTGACTTGTGCGGCCAACGGGAACTGTGAGCTGCAAACGGTGGCAGGACAGGTGGGCTTGCGCGAAGTGCGCTACGGCATGGCGGGGGCGAACCATTTCACCGAGGCCAAAAAGGACGATTCCAATCCCTACTTCACTTACGATCCGGCCAAGTGCATCGTATGCAGCCGCTGCGTGCGCGCCTGCGAAGAACAGCAGGGGACGTTTGCGCTGACCCTCACCGGGCGCGGTTTCGACTCGCGCGTGACAGCGGGGCAAGGCGAGCGCTTTATGGATTCCGATTGCGTGTCCTGCGGCGCTTGCGTGAATGCCTGCCCGACCGCGACGCTGATCGAAAAGACCGTCATCGCCCAGGGTCAGGCCGAGCATGACGTGATCACCACTTGCGCCTACTGCGGCGTGGGCTGCGGCTTCAAGGCCGAGATGCAGGGCAGCACAGTGGTGCGCATGGTGCCGTGGAAAGAAGGGCGTGCCAACGAGGGACATTCCTGCGTCAAGGGGCGTTTCGCGTGGGGCTATGCGACCCATCCCGACCGCATCACCCAGCCCATGATACGCAGCAAGACCAGCGACCCCTGGCGTGTCGTGTCGTGGGATGAAGCCTTTGCCTATGCCGCCGGCGAGTTCCGCCGCGTACAGGAAAAATACGGCAGGAATTCGGTCGGGGCGCTGGTCTCCAGCCGCTGCACCAACGAAGAGGATTATCTGGTGCAGAAGCTGGTGCGCGCCGCCTTTGGGAACAACAACGTGGATAACTGCGCCCGCGTGTGCCATTCGCCGACTGGCTATGGCTTGGGGCAAACATTGGGTACATCGGCAGGAACGCAGACCTTCAAGTCCATCGAACACGCGGATGTGATTTTAATCATCGGCGCGAATCCCAGCGAAGGCCATCCGGTGGTGGCATCGCACCTCAAGCGCCGGGTGCGCCAAGGTGCGAAGCTCATCGTGATTGACCCGCGCGAGATTGACATGGTGAACGCACCGCACGCGCGCGCCACGCATCATCTGAAGCTGCGCCCCGGCACCAATGTTGCCATGCTCTCCGCGCTGGCCCACGTCATCGTCACCGAAGACCTGCTCGATGCGGCCTTTATCGCCGAACGCTGCGAGACGGGCGCTTTTGCCGACTGGCGCGAATTCGCCGCGCGCCCCGCCAATTCGCCCGAAGCGATGCAGGAAATCACCGGCGTGCCTGCCGCAGAGGTGCGCGCGGCGGCGCGACTGTATGCCACCGGCGGCAACGCGGCGATTTTCTACGGCCTCGGCGTGACCGAACATTCGCAAGGTTCGACGGCAGTCATCGCCATTGCCAATCTGGCGATGGCGACCGGCAACGTGGGGCGCGAAGGCGTGGGCGTGAACCCGCTGCGCGGGCAAAACAATGTGCAGGGTTCATGCGATATGGGCAGCTTTCCGCACGAATTGCCCGGCTATCGCCATGTCTCCGACGACGCGACGCGCGCGCTGTTCGAGCAGGCGTGGCAGGTCAACCTCCAGGCCGAGCCCGGCTTGCGCATTCCCAATATGTTTGAGGCTGCGTTGGACGGCTCTTTTATGGGGCTGTATTGCCAGGGCGAAGACCCGGCGCAATCCGACCCCAATACGCAACACGTTCAGGCGGCGCTGGCGGCGATGGAAATCGTGGTCGTGCAGGATTTGTTCCTCAACGAGACAGCCAAATTCGCGCATGTCTTTCTGCCCGGCGCGTCCTTCCTCGAAAAAGAGGGAACGTTCACCAACGCCGAACGGCGCATCTCGCGGGTACGCCGCGCCATGCCGCCGCTGGCGGGCAAGGCCGACTGGGAAGTGACGCTAGGGCTGTCCGCCGCATTGGGCTACCCGATGCACTACGCGCACCCTTCCGAAATCATGGACGAAATCGCGCGACTCACCCCGACTTTTGCCGGGGTCAGCTACGCCAAACTGGAACAGATGGGCAGCCTGCAATGGCCTTGCAACGAGCAGGCACCGGAAGGCACGCCCCTGATGCACGTCAATGGCTTTGTGCGCGGCAAGGGGCGTTTCCTCGTCACGCAATATGTGCCGACCGACGAGAAAGTCACGCCGCGTTTTCCGCTGCTGCTGACCACCGGGCGCATCCTGTCGCAGTACAACGTCGGCGCGCAGACACGGCGTACCGAGAACGTGCAGTTCTACGGCGAGGACGTGCTGGAAATTCACCCGCACGATGCCGAAGAGCGCGGCATCCGGGAGGGTGATTGGGTCGGCATCCAGTCGCGCGCGGGCGATACGGTGCTGCGTGCCACGGTGACCGGGCGGGTGCAGCCCGGTGTGGCCTATACCACCTTCCACTTCCCGGAATCCGGCGCAAATGTGATTACCACCGACAACTCCGACTGGGCGACCAACTGTCCCGAATACAAGGTGACGGCGGTGCAACTGGTGCGGGTGGACGAACCTTCTGCGTGGCAGATGCGCAATGCCCGCGAAGACAAGCTGCAACAGCGTTTGCTGGCAGAAGCTGCTGCCCGATGAAAGATGCGGCCCGATGAAAGACGCGGTAAGTCTTGCGCCACAGGTGCAATGGGCGGTGTGCCGCGCGGGAACGGGTACTGCCCTGGACACGCTGGCCGAAGAAATTCCCGTCGCCTTTGAGTACAACGGCATCGCCCACGCCGTGATGCTGGCCACCCCCACTGACCTGGAAGATTTCGCGGTGGGTTTCAGTCTGACCGAAGGTATCGTTGACACGCGCCGCGCAGTGTACGCCATCGAGATTGAACAGGCCGAAGCGGGCATCACACTGCATCTGGACATCGCGGCTGGCGCGTTTGCGCGCCTCAAACAGCGGCGGCGCAGTCTGGCCGGGCGTACCGGTTGCGGCTTGTGCGGCACGGAAAGCCTGGCACAAGTGATGCGGGATATTTCGCCCGTCCAAACCGCGCAACCGTTCTCGCTGGCGGCGCTGTATGCCGCTTTACGCCAACTGCCCGAGCGCCAGCCGCTGCAACAGCTGACCGGCGCAGTACATGCGGCCTGTCGCGTGCTTGGCGACGGCAGCATCAGCCATGTGCGCGAAGATGTGGGTCGCCACAACGCGCTGGACAAGACGCTGGGCGCACTGGCGCGTGCGGATTTGCCAGCACAAGGCGCTTTGCTCATCACCAGCCGCGCCAGTTTCGAGATGGTGCAGAAAACGGCCGCGCAAGGCTACGGGCTGCTGGCAGCGGTGTCGGCACCGACCGCCGCTGCCGTGCGTCTGGCAGACAAATTGAACATCACCCTGGTCGGTTTTTTGCGCGGCCAGCACTGCGCGGTTTACACGCACGGACAACACTTGCAAGGATTAACGATATGAAAGCAGGCTCATTGATCAAAATGGCGAACCAAATCGCCGATTTTTTTGCCGCCATGCCCTGCCGTGAGCAGGCGGTGCAGGACATGGCGGCGCACATCCGGCGTAGCTGGGAAGCGCGTATGCTCCGCGACCTGCTGCAACATATTGAAAAAAATGGCGATTCCGACTTGTCGCCGCTGGCGCGCGAGGTATTCGCAAAGCTAGGAGGCTGTCGGACTTAAAGGAAATCTACTGCACTTGTCCTCGGGTGGTGTGGCCGGGGAAATTCGCCTGGACGGCGCATATTTCACCGCTTTCTTGGTCAATAGAACAACTATTGACCTGCGAAACCAGCAAAATCTGCCCTCGCCCAGCCAAATTTTGCGAGCAGCCGCTTTGCGGCTTTGCCTGTTTAAACCTTTTCGCTACGATTCTTCAAGTCCGACAGACTCCTGGGTGTCTGATTCATTTCGGGAGTCTGTCCGACTTTCAGGCGGAAAGGACGAGACGACATACACAGGAAAAAAGGATGAATGTTATTTCGATAGTTGGACACTCCGGGGCGGGCAAGACCACGCTGGTGGAAAAACTCATCGTCGAGTTATGCACACGCGGGGTAAAAGTGGCCACCCTCAAACACGCACACCATAAAGTGGTGCTGGATACGCCGGGCAAGGACAGCTACCGTTTCAAGGCAGCCGGCGCGGTGATGAGTATGCTGGTGACGCGCGACGCACTGCAACTGGTGGCCGATGTCCAGGAAGAACGCGAGCCCGAACAACTGGCGCAACGCTTTTTGGGCGAGGCGGACTTGGTTCTGGCAGAAGGATTCTCGCTGTGTGCCACGCCCAAAATCGAAGTGTTGCGCCGCGCCTGCGGCAAGCCGCCGCGCTGTGCGATCGAAGACGGGCTGCTCGCCCTCGTCACCGACATGGATGAGGTCTATCCGCAGTTGCGGCACTTTGCGCTGGACGACATAGGCGGCATCGTTGATTTCATGCAAGGCCGGAGATGATTTCAGATTGCACCGCAATCATTCTGACTGGCGGAGATTCTCGTCGCATGGGGCAAGACAAGGCGAATCTACTATGGCATGAACGCAGTCTGCTGCAACACGTCATCAGCCTCGTGCAGCCCTTGTTCAGCGAGGTCATCATCAGCGTGCGCCAGCCGCGAGCAGGCATTCGCTTGCCGCAAGTCTGTGATGACCCCGTCCATCGCGGGCCGCTTGGCGGACTGCTGGCGGGACTGGCAAAGGCAAACACGGCCTGGGTATTTCTGGTCGCTTGCGACATGCCGTTCATCACGCCTCGGGTGGTCGAATATCTGGCGCAACAACGGCGGGAACACCAGGCGGTCGTGCCATTCGTGCAGGGGCATCCGCAGCCGATGGCGGGATTTTATGCGCAAAGTTGTCTTGAACCCCTGCGCGCCCTGCTGCACGATGCCTCGGCCAAACACAGCCTGCGCGCTCTGCTTGAACGGCTGGACACGCATTATGTCGCGGAGGCCGAATTGCAACCGGCCGACCCGCAACTGAAGAGTTTTTTTGACCTCGATACGCCGCAGGATTTTGCGGCGGCTCAAACACGCCAGGGAGAAGTATAAGCATGGAAAAACCGCTGCAAGCCACCGAAGCACAACACCTCATCCTGCAGTCCGTGATTGCGCTGGGCGTGGAAACCGTGCATCTGGAACAGTCCGTGGGGCGCGTGCTGGCACAGGAGATACACGCCAACCGCGATTTGCCGCCTTACGATGTATCGGCGATGGACGGTTTTGCGTTGCGTAGTGCCGATCTGGCAGGCGTGCCCGTTGTGCTGGAAATCATCGAGGACATCAAGGCGGGCGACCTGCCCGGCAAAACCTTACAAACGGGTCAATGTGCGCGGATTATGACGGGCGCGCCCGTGCCTGTCGGCGCGGACGCGGTGATTCGCGTCGAAGAGACGCAGGAAGCAGGCGCTACGGCTGTGCGGATCAACAAGGCGGTGAAACCCGGCAATGACATCCGTTTGCGAGGCGAAAACATGAAAGACGGCGACGTGGTGCTGACGGCGGGAACGGAGATTACGCCAGGGGTCATCGGCGTGCTGGCGACTGTCAAGGCGGCACGGTTTTCCGTGTTTCGCCGTCCGCGCGTGGCGATTCTGTCCACCGGCAACGAGCTGGAAGGCATGGATGAAGCCGTTGATTTGAACAAGATTCCCAACGCCAATAGTTACGCGCTGATGGCGCAAGTGCAGGCGCTGGGCATCGAGCCGGTGTTGCTCGGCATCGCGCGCGACGACCCCGCTGAACTGGAGCAATACTTAAAGCGCGGGCTGGAATACGACGTGCTGCTGGTATCCGGCGGCACCTCGGTCGGCGTGCATGACTATGTGCGCCCGACCATCGAAAAGCTGGGTGTCGAGATGAAATTCTGGCGCCTGGCGATCCGCCCCGGCCATCCTTTGGCGTTCGGCACGACCCACAAAACCGCCGTATTCGGCTTGCCGGGAAATCCGGTGTCCAGCATGGTGTGCTTCGAGCAGTTCGTCATCCCGGCCTTGCGGCAGATGATGGGCAACAAGCGTTTGTATCGGCGCACTGTGACGGCGCGCGTGGCGCACGACGTGAAGTTTCGCCCTGGCCGCACCGAGTTCATCCGCGTACAACTGACGCGCGACGACAACGGCTATATCGCCAGTTCTACTGGCACGCAAAGCAGTGGCGTGTTGTTGTCCATGGCGCGAGCGGACGGGCTGATGGTGATTCCGTCCGACAGCACGGGTCTGGCGGCGGGCGCGCAGGCGGTGGTGCAATTACTGGACGGCACGGTGTTTCAGGAAGCAGCGGGATTTTTTGACTAGCAGCCTGTCAAACGCCAGAATTACATATGTAATATATTGATTTATAAGGATAAATTATCTTGAAAGCACGTCTCGGTTTTGTAACGGTGTCGGATCGCGCCAGTCGCGGCGAATATGAGGACAAGGGGGGCCCCGCGATGCAGGCGTGGTTTGCGCGGGTGCTGACTAGTCCGTGGGAGGCGGTCGTCCGCGTGATCCCCGACGAGCAGCCGCTGATCGAAAAAACGCTCATCGAGCTGTGCGATGTCGAGGGCTGTTCGCTGGTGGTGACGACAGGCGGCACGGGGCCGGCACTGCGCGATGTGACACCGGAAGCGACTGAAGCGGTGTGCGAGAAAATGCTGCCAGGGTTGGGTGAGTTGATGCGCGCCGCCTCGCTGAAATTCGTCCCCACCGCCATTCTGTCGCGCCAGACCGCCGGCATCCGTGGCAAGTCGCTCATCCTCAATCTGCCGGGCAAGCCTTCGGCGATTGACGATTGCCTGAACGCGGTGTTCCCCGCCATGCCGTATTGCATAGACTTGATTGATGGCGCGTATCTGGAATCCGATCCTGAGGCGTGCAAGGCTTTCCGCCCCGCGCACGCCCAAACCTCTGTAAAAGCCTAGCGTATGGCGCGCGTACTCTCCCGTTTCCTGTTCGTCGTGACGTTTTGCTGGATGATGCCTTCGGCTCAAGCCGCTTCGCTGACCATCGCTGCCGCCGCCGATCTCAAGTTTGCCCTGGCGGAGGTGGTAGAGAATTTTCGCGTGCAGCATCCTGCCGACAAGGTGGAAGTGATCTACGGGTCGAGCGGCAAGTTCTTTACCCAGCTCGTCAACGGTGCGCCGTTCGACTTGTATTTTTCCGCCGACATCGCGTATCCGCAGAAACTGGCAAGCCAAGGGCTGACGGCGGGTGCAGCACATCCCTACGCCATCGGACGCATCGTGCTATGGGGCATCGGTTCGGAATGGGCTCATCTGGGATTACAGGATTTGCCGCGCAGCAAGGTCGCCAAATTCGCCATTGCCAACCCGCAACATGCGCCTTACGGGCTGCGCGCCCAGCAAGCGCTGCAACACGCAGGCGTGTGGGAGGCCATGCAGCCCCGCCTGGTGCTGGGCGAAAACGTCGCGCAGAGCGCACAGTTCGTGGATTCCGGCGCAGCGGACGCGGGGGTCGTCGCGCTATCGCTGGTGTTGTCGCCCGCCATGCAGGGCAAGGGCAACTGGACGCTGATTCCTGCGGACTGGCATGAACCGCTGGAACAGGGCTATGTCATCCTGACGCGTGCGCGCGACAACCCGCTGGCGCGGGGCTTTGCTGGCTACATGGCAAGCGAACCGGCTCGTGCGGTGATGCGCCGCTACGGTTTCGTACTGCCAGACGAAGGCGGCAAGTAAATGTCTGCGTCCGACTGGCTGGCGCTGAAAACCACGCTGGAGCTGGCCGCGCTCACCACGCTGGTGTTACTGATGCTGGGCACGCCGCTGGCGTGGTGGCTGGCGAGTACGCGTTCACGGATGGCGGTGGTGATCGAGGCGGTGGTGGCCTTGCCGCTGGTGTTGCCGCCCACCGTGCTGGGTTTCTATATGCTGGTCGCGCTGGGACCCAATGGGCTTATCGGCGGGCTGATGGAATCGCTGGGATTGCCCCATCTGGCGTTTACTTTCACGGGTCTGGTGCTGGCCTCCACTTTGTATTCGCTGCCGTTCATGGTGCAGCCGCTCAAGGATGCCTTTGCGGCGGTGGGTACGCGCATGACCGAAGCAGCGGCGACACTGCGCGCCAGCACCCGGGACAGCTTCTTCAGCATCGTGCTGCCCTTGTCGCGGCGCGGCTTACTCACCGCCATCACGCTGACCTTCGCCCACACCCTCGGCGAATTCGGCGTGGTGCTGATGGTGGGCGGCAACATTCCCGGTCAGACGCGCGTGCTGTCCATCGCCCTCTACGATCACGCCGAGTCTATGGATTACGCGGGAGCCGGGCTGTTGGCGGGCGGGCTACTGGCGGCTTCTTTCCTCATGTTGTTGAGCGTGTATGCCCTCAATCGGCGCTATCGGGTGGTGCATCCATGACTATCCGCGCGCGCCTTCAACTTAATCGCGCCGACTTTACGCTGGACGTGGATGCACAGTTCCCGTTGCGCGGAGTCAGCGCCGTGTTCGGTGCGTCAGGATCGGGCAAGACCACCTTGTTGCGCTGCATCGCGGGTCTGGAAAGGGCGGCTGGGGTGCTGCAAGTCAATGGCGAAATCTGGCAGGATGAAACGCTTTTCATGCCTGTGCATCAACGCCCGCTGGGCTATGTGTTCCAGGAGGCCAGCCTGTTTCCGCACCTGTCGGTGCGCGCCAATCTGGAATATGGCTACAAGCGCATCGCGCCCGCCGCGCGCCGCGTGCGGCTGGAGCAGGTGGTGGAATGGTTGGGGTTGCGCCCGCTTCTCGATCGCCGCGACACGGTCAAACTCTCCGGCGGCGAACGCCAGCGTGTCGCCATCGGGCGTGCGCTGCTTGCCAGCCCACGCCTGCTGCTCATGGATGAACCGCTGTCCGCACTGGATGCCAGCAGCAAACAGGAAATCCTGCCCTATCTCGAAGCACTGCATCGTGATCTGGAGATTCCCGTGGTGTATGTCAGCCATGCGCTGGAGGAAGTCGCGCGGCTGGCCGATCATCTGCTGTTGTTGGAACAGGGAAAATTGATCGCCAACGGGCCGCTTCAGGAAGTCCTGGCGCGACTCGATCTGCCGACAGCGCACCGTGAAGATGCGGGCGTGGTGGTGGAGGCCACAATCGCAGAACACGACGATGCGTACCGTATGACCCGGCTGACTTTAGGGGAAAACAGCCTGTGGACAGGACATCTGAACCCGCCTCTGGGTACCTTGATCAGGGTGCGCATCATGGCGCGCGATGTGAGTATCAGCGTGCAGCCGCCGCACCCTTCCAGTATCAGCAACATCCTGAAGGCGCGCATTACCGAAATGCAAGCCGAGGGCTGCGATAAAGTGAATGTGCGCCTGTCGGTGGGGCAGTCCGAGGTCGTCATCGCCCGCATCACGCGCCGCTCGCGCGACTTGTTGCAACTGTCCGTCGGCATGGCGGTATTCGCACAAATCAAAAGCGTGGCGTTAACCTGAATAATTCACTTTAACGTCACAGTTCACTTAAATTTATCAAACATTTCAAGACCCTGAATGGATTTTGTGCGTGCGAATTCAACCGCCATTGTTAACGTGAATCTCGCGCAGCGACGAACTGTAACCCTCTCCCTCCGGGAGAGGGGGGACGGGGGTGAGGGAGCGATCATGGCTCAAACGATTCATCATTCGGGATGGCCTGCGCCATGATCGTTAGTCTCTATAGCAGTTCAATTTACACATGCTAAAATTTATAATTTTTTCTTTAAAAACAATAATTTGCGTTATTATTGCGGCGTGTTCTGTCGAACGTAGCCCGACCACCATTGGTTTGCAGCTTGCCCGGCTCAGGATAACAGCACCGCTATCGGGTGCAGCAGGGTGAGTTGAACTAATTTCCACGCGTTTTGTCTATTTCGCGACTTGAAAATAACTTGATTTAAGTCAATAAACTGTTCGTCCGCGAGCGTATATTTCTCGCATTGATTTTTTAACGAAGGAGAAGAAAATGAAATTAGTCCATTTATTGGCCATGACCGCTGCGCTGTCTGTTTCTGCAAGCGCTTTTGCATCTGATGAAGGTGAAGCCGTTTTCAAGAAAAGTGGCTGTACGACCTGCCATGCCGTCGCAAAAAAAGTGGTCGGCCCAGCACTGAATAGCATTGCAGCCAAGTATGCGGGCGATGCAGGCGCTCAAGCCAGGTTGGAAAAGAAAGTACGCAATGGCGGTTCCGGTTCATTTGGTTCCATGCCAATGCCGGCAACTGGCAAAAATGTCAGCGATGCCGACATCAGCACCATCGTGGCTTGGGTTCTGAAACAGAAATAAGGGCTTACCTTGCTTCATGCGAGCCGGCGCAAGCCGGTTTTTTATTGCCTGCCATTTTTGTTGCCCCCAGATTGTGTGCAAGCCTTGCCTGCCGCCACGACTCAAACTGTTATAATTCGCGCCAACTTTTTTTGCACGCCTCCATGAATATCCTTTACGAAGAAAACGGCAGTTTCAAAGTCGGCAGCGTCATGACCGACAACACCACTTCCCTGCAAATCGAAAGCCTGTCCGGCAAACGCAGCAAGATCAAGGCAAACACCGTGATGCTGCATTTTAGCCAGCCGCAGTTGGCCGATTTCATGGCTCAGGCGGAAGCCCTTGCGGCTGACATCGAGGTGGAATTTCTGTGGGAATGCTGCCCGCCGGACGAATTCGGCTTTGAGGAAATCGCCGCCGAATATTTCGGTCACCCGCCCAGTTCGCTGGAAGCCGCCGCCGTCTTGATCCGCCTGCATGGCGCGCCGATCTATTTCCACAAAAAAGGCAAAGGCCGCTATCGTGCCGCTCCTGCGGAAATTCTGAAAGCAGCCCTGGCGGGGGCAGAGAAAAAGCGTCAGGCGCTGGAACTGCAAGAACGTTACACGCAACAACTCAGCCACTTTGATCTACCCACCGAATTTGCCCAACAAATCAAGCAGATACTTTACAACCCCGACCGCAACACGCTGGAAGTCAAGGCGCTGGAAGTGGCCTGCGCCGCGACCCATCTATCCGCCGCTCACCTGCTGCACCGCTGTGGCGCACTGCCCTCCACGCAGGATTACCACTTACAGAAGTTCCTGTTCGAGAACTTCCCCAAAGGTCTGGACTTCCCGCCGATAGTCTTGTCCGACTGGGACGAATTGCCGCTGGGCGCAGTCAACGCCTTCAGCATAGACGATGCGACCACCACGGAAATTGACGATGCCTTTTCGGTCGCCAGGCTGGAAAACGGTAACTGGCGTATCGGCGTACATATCGCCGCCCCGGCGCTGGGTATGCCGCGCGACTCGGACGGCGACAAAGTTGCCGCCATGCGTCTTTCCACGGTGTATATGCCAGGGCAAAAGATCACCATGCTGCCGGAAAGCGCGGTTCAGACTTTCACTTTGAACGAAGGCGGCGTGTGCCCCGCCCTGTCCATGTATATCGAAGTCGAGGCAGAAACGCTGGCGGTGCTGAATTACGAAAGCCGCGTCGAGCGCGTACACATCGCCGCGAACCTCCGCCACGACACGCTCGAACCGCTGTTCAACGAAGAGACACTGGCGGCGGGCAAGCTCGATTACGACTACGCCAGCGAACTAACGCTGCTCTGGCACCTGGCGCAAAAGCTGGAAGCGGCACGCGGCAAGGCCGACAACAACACACAAGTGGATTACAACTTCCATATTGAAAATGACTACGTCACCCTCACCCACCGCCGTCGTGGCTCGCCGATAGACAAGGTCGTGTCCGAACTGATGATACTGGTCAACTGCGAATGGGGCGGACACCTGGCCGAACATGGCTTCCCCGGCATCTACCGCACCCAACAGGGCGGCAAGGTCAGGATGAGTACCGTCGCTGCCCCCCATCAAGGCTTGGGCGTGGCGCAATACATGTGGTCGAGTTCGCCGCTGCGCCGCTATGTGGATTTGCTGAACCAGCGCCAGATTATCGCCATGCTGAAGGACGAAGCCGCGCCCTACCCGAAAAACGATACCGCGCTGTATGAAACCCTGCGCAATTTCGACACCATGTACGGTATCTACAACGACTTCCAGCGCGACATGGAACGTTACTGGTGCCTGCGCTGGTTGCAACAGGAACAAGCCAGGCTGGCCGATGGCGATGAACTGCTGGTTGAGGCCACCGTCATCCGCGAGAATCTGGTCAGGATGACCGAAATCCCGCTGGTGTTCCGCGCGCCGTCATTGCCCGAACAACTGTCTGCCCAGACTCGCGTGCAACTCGCCATTACCGGGATGGATCTGCTCGACTTGTCCGTGCTGACCCGTTATGTCGCCACACTCTCCCAAGGTACGGGTGAAGCAGCGGATGATAATCCGACTGAAGCGTCAACTGATAACCTGACCGATGAATCAACAGAGGCAATGACGATGAACACATCACCAGTAGCGACTGTGATTGAGGAAGCCGCTTGTTAACTTCGGCCAAAATAAGCGTTACGATGGCGATGATTTTTTCACTCGCCGTACACGCTTTCGCCCTGTTCGGCGTGGCACTGGTGTTGCCCGATCCTCGCAGCGCGTCGGATGTCATGCAGCCGCTGCATGTCGTGCTGGTCAACAGCAAATCCAAATCCAAACCGCACAAGGCCGATGCGCTGGCGCAACACAATCTGGACGGCGGCGGCAATACCGCTGAAGACCGCCAGGCCAAGACCATGCTGCCCAATATCGGCGACGACGAACGAATCACCCCCGAACAAAGCAGCAAAAAAGTTGCCCATCTGGAAGAAGAATCCAAAAGGATGCTTACCCAGCTCAAAAGTAGCTACAGCCTGAGCCAGCCACAGCCCAAAAAGCAGCCCGAACTAGCCGCTTCCAGCGGTGACGACCTGGTACAACGCAGTCTGGAAATCGCCCGACTGGAAGCGCAAATCAGCCGAAATAATGATTATTATGAAAAACTTCCGCGCCGAAAATTCATCGGCGCACGCACTCAGGAATACCGCTTCGCGCAATACATCGAAGACTGGCGCGTCAAGGTAGAGCGCATCGGCAACCTGAACTACCCGGATCAGGCCAGACGCGAAGGACTGTACGGCAAATTGCAAGTCAGCGTCTCGATTAAAGCCGATGGCACTGTCGAAAGCGTCGAAGTCAGCCGTTCTTCAGGCCATCGCATCCTCGATGCGGCCGCCATGCGCATCGTCAAACTCGCCGCGCCGTTCTCTCCCCTGCCCCCCGACATCCGCAAAGATGTGGACATCCTGACCATCACCCGCACCTGGTCGTTTACGCCTTCCGACAAACTGGAAAGCGAATAAAGTCATTGGGAAGCACTGATTTATTCGTCATTCCGGCGAAGGCCGTAATCCAACACTCTGATTAAAAAGCGTTTTTGCTTTTGCGAAAACGAAAAAATCAACATCTCCCTTGTTCCATAATTGATTGTTGGTTAAAGTGCGCGCCATGCGTCATTCCCTGTTTGCCCGATTCCTGCTGATCTTCGCCCTGCTGTTCGCGCAGATGGGCGGTTTGACGCATGGCATTTCGCACACGCTGGCGGATCAGTCACAAGATCAATCCGTTCCACACGACAAGCTCTGCGACCTTTGCGCGGCCTACGCGCAACTGGGCAGCGCGCTCGGCAGCCATGCCTTTGCTTTTTTCGCTGACGAACAACCCGCCGCGTTAATCCCCCGCGCGTTCGACACTTTCCACACCACCGCGCCCTTCAGCGCCTACGCCTCGCGCGCCCCGCCCTACTCCGCATAAGTCACATTCAACTTTCTCGTGCCCCCTGCATGAGAATTTGTCATTGATTTTTGGAGAAAAAATGTTCAATAAAACCTGTTTGAGCGCGGCGCTTGCCGTGCTGTTAAGCCATCCAGCAGCCGCCGCCAGCAATGCCGATCTGCAAGCGATCCGCGAGCAAATTATTCAATTAAAACAAAGCTATGAGCAGCGCATCGCGCAACTCGAACAGCGCCTCGAACGGGCGGAAGCCACCAGCAAGCAGGCGGTAGACGTTGCCGCTCAGGCCGAAACACAGCAAGCCAGCGTTGCACCCACCACAGCCATTACCAGCAGTGAAGGCGCATTCAATCCTGCCGTGTCACTCATTTTGGCGGGCACTTACGGCACGCTCAAACAAGACCCGGCCATTGCACCGACCGGCTTTGCCATGAGTGCCAATCCCGGCCACACACAGGGCTTCAATCTGGGTGAATCGGAGCTGGGCATTTCCGCCAACATTGATCCCGACTATCGCGGGGTCGCCACCCTGGCGCTGGCAGCAGCGGGCGGCGTAAGTGTGGAAAATGCCTTTGTACAAACCTCGGCGTTAGGTAACGGGATCAATCTAAAACTGGGACGTTATTTTTCAGGTTTAGGCTACCTCAACGAGCAACACGCCCATGCGTGGGATTTTGTGGATCAGCCCTTGGTGTATGCCACGCTGTGGAACAACCAATTAGGCGAAGATGGTGTGCAAGTGAAGTGGCTGGCACCGACCGACACCTTCATCGAACTGGGCGGCGAACTGGGACGTGGGCGCGGCTTTCCCGGCTCAGACCGTGTGAAAAATGGCGCGGGCTCGGGCGTGCTGTTCGCCCATGTCGGTGATGACATCGGTGTTGAGCATAGCTGGCGAGTTGGCGCATCGCTGCATCAAACCCGCGCCGATAATCGCATCAGCACAGGCGTACCCGATTTGCTGGGGACTATCGGCGGTGTCAGCAACAGCTTCAGCGGTGACAGTCAAACCACGGGGCTGGATTTCATCTGGAAATACGCGCCCAACGGCAACACTGCCAACCGTTACCTGAAAGTGCAAGGTGAGTATTTTCAACGCAAGGAAGCGGGCCTGCTGACTTACGATACCGCTGCGGCAAACATCACCGACACGTTTAGCCAAACGCAAAGTGGCTGGTATCTGCAAAGCGTGGTTCAGTTCATGCCGCACTGGCGCACGGGTTTGCGTTATGACCGCCTCGCTTCAGGCATCGCCAGCGTTGGTGCGCTCAACGCGGGCAACGTGATTAGCAACTACGCATTCAACCCGACGCGAGCCACCTGGATGCTGGACTACAGCCCCAGCGAATTTTCACGCCTGCGCCTGCAACTGGCGCACGACAACTCGCGACAAGGTCTGCCGGATAAGCAGTTGTTTGTGCAATACATCATGAGTCTGGGCGCACACGGCGCACACCAATACTAATTTGGAGTGCTTATTTGGAGTGCGCAGACATGTCTGCGCAAAAATAGCGGCGACGTGTCGCCGCACTCCATAACCTAAGGAAATCATCATGAAAAAAATATTACTAATAGCACTCCTGTTTTTAAGCACCACCTCTCACGCCGCCCTCAACGTATTCGCCTGCGAACCGGAATGGGCGGCACTCACCCAACTGCTTGCGGGTGACAAGGCCAACATCTACACCGCCACCGGCGCGCTGCAAGACCCGCATCGCGTGGAAGCGCGCCCCAGCCTGATCGCGAAAGCGCGCCGCGCCAACCTGCTGGTGTGTACCGGCGCGGAACTGGAAACGGGCTGGCTGCCGGTGATCCTGCGCGAATCCGGCAACAGTGCCATACAACCCGGCAGCCCGGGTGCGTTTGAAGCCGCCCGTTTCGTCACCATGCTGGAAGTGCCAACCCGTTTGGATCGCAGCGATGGCGATGTCCATGCGCAAGGTAATCCGCACATTCAGACTGATGCGCGCAACTTTTTAGCCGTAGCCGATGCGCTCAGTAAACGCCTGACCCAGCTCGATCCAGCCAACGCCGCCTATTACCAACAGCAACTCGCCACCTTCAACGGACAATGGCGCGCGGCCATCGCCCGGTGGGAAAAGCAGGCAACCCCGCTCAAGGGCGTGGCGATTGTCGCGCAGCACCGAGGCTTCCCGTATCTCAACAACTGGCTGGGACTTAAACAGGTCGCCGAACTGGAACCCAAACCCGGCATGGAACCGAGTGCCGCTTATCTGGGTCAGGTGCTGGGTCAACTACAACAGCATCCAGCTAAAATGGTGTTGCGCGCCGCCTACCAGGACGGACGCCCTTCGGACTGGATCGCGGAACGCGCACACATCAAAGCGGTGGCATTGCCCTATACGGTTGGCGGAACAGCGCAAGCTATTGATTTATTTGGATTATTTGACGACACCCTCACGCGACTGCTGGCAGGACTGAAATGAACTCTATTGAACTCGACATTCTGCTGCCGGCCTTCATCGCAGGCCTGCTGGTACTGGCCACCCATATCCCGCTCGGCATGAAAGTCTTGCAACGCGGCGTGATCTTCGCCGATCTGGCAGTGGCACAAATCGCAGGCTTAGGCATTGTGCTGGCCGGATTGCTTAACCTGACCGACCAGCCGCTGCTGGTACAAATCATCGCCGCGTTGAGCGCCTTGTGCGGCGCAGCCCTGCTGACCTGGATAGAACGGAATCTCCCCGAGGTCAAGGAAGCCTGCATCGGACTGACTTTCGTGCTGGCCGCCAGCGGCGGGATTCTGCTGATGAGCCGCGATGTCCACGCCGGGGAACACCTCAAGGACTTGCTGGTCGGACAAATCCTCTGGGTCAGCCAACCGCAGCTAATCGCCACCGCGCTGCTTTCCGTCGTACTGTTGGGCATCTGGCGCTGGCAACAGGACAAGCTAGGCCACCTGGGCTTTTACGCCCTGTTCGCGCTGGCCGTCACCGCCTCGGTGCAACTGGTCGGCGTGTATCTGGTGTTCGCCAGCCTGATCGTCCCAGCGCTGGCCACCTACCGCATCCAGCAAAAACGCATGGCCTACGCCTTTGCCATCGGCATCACCGGCTACGCCATCGGCCTGCTGCTCTCGGCGCTCTTCGATCTGCCCGGCGGCGCGGCCATCGTCTGGGCAATGGCCTTGGTCGGCGGTCTTACCGCGCTGCTGTTAAACGCACGTCGCTAACTCACATTTGATCGCCTACACTCGCAGATGCTGCTAATCTGGCGTTGTTATTTGGCATCAGACCTTATACATTGCGCCTTTAAAGCCATCGGGGTCAGGTCTTGCATTGCAACATTTCAATCCAGCACATAAGCGATAGATCCTACGCTTGCTGTAGGGCGGAACGCTTGCGGTTCCGCCGAATGTTTTTGATCGTGGCGAAACGCCCCTCCGGGGCTTCCGCCCACCCCCCCCTTAACGTCAGTTACAATGCGCACCTTGGAATTTCTCACGCACTGACACCATGACTGACCGCTACGCCGTGATCGGCAATCCCATCTCGCACAGCAAATCGCCGCTGATCCATTCCCTGTTTGCAAAACAAACCGAGCAGGACATCTCCTATGAGGCCATCGAAGCCCTGCTGGATGGCTTTGCCGCGACCATAGAACGGCTGCGCAGCGAGGGTTACAAGGGCTGCAATGTCACTGTGCCGTTCAAGTTTGAAGCGTTCAACTGTGCGACTGAGTTGAGCGAACGGGCGAAGGCGGCACAGGCGGTGAACACCTTGAGTTTTGAGGGTGAAAAAATCCTCGGCGACAACACCGACGGCGCGGGGCTGGTGCGCGATATAGCCGAGAATCTAGACATCATTTTGCAGGGTAAGCGCGTGCTATTGATGGGTGCGGGTGGCGCGGCTTATGGCGTGGTATTGCCGCTGTTGATGGCGGGTGCAGCACTTGCCATCGTCAACCGAACCGCCAGCAAAGCAATCAGCTTGGCGGAAAAATTCCCCACATCCGATATTCGGGGCTACGGTTACGACGAACTTGCCGGTTTGCAATTCGATGTCGTCATCAACGCCACTTCCGCAGGCCTCACCGACAGCGAAGTCCCGCTGCCAAAAGGCATCTTCGCGCCCAACGCCTTGGCCTACGACATGATGTACGGGCGTGAAACGCCTTTCATGGCTTTCGCCCGTCAGCAGGGCGCAGAAGTCGCCGACGGCTTGGGGATGCTGGTCGAACAAGCTGCAGAGGCGTTTTTCATCTGGCGCGGGGTGCGGCCTGACACCAAACCTGTCATCGCGGCGTTGCGAAATCCACAATGAATGCAGAAACAAATACTTATTATTCGTTGGGTAATGCAGAACCTGTAGGTGCGAATTCATTCGCACACCCAGCGACAATCGTGCGAATGAATTCGCACCCACCATATCAAAGGCAAATTCCGGCATGAAGACACTCTGGGGCTGGCTGTGGCGCGGTGTGGCGATTTTCTTCGCGGTGCTGTTTTTGTATCAGGTGTGGCTGTTCGCGCAGGTCTGCTGGTGGATTAAATTCAATCCTTCCAGCAGCGCCTTCATGGAAGACAGGCTGGAACTAATGCAGGACAAAAACCCGGATGCCGAGCTGCGCCACCAGTGGGTTCCCTACGCAAAAATCTCCAATAACCTCAAGCGCGCCTTGATCGCGGCGGAAGACGCGAAGTTCGTGGATCACGAAGGTTTTGACTGGGAAGGCATCCAGAAGGCTTACGAGAAAAACCTCAAGAAGGGCAGGATTGTCGCGGGTGGCTCGACTATCAGCCAGCAACTCGCCAAAAACCTGTTTCTATCCGGCAAGCGGTCGCCATTCCGCAAAATTGAAGAAGCGGCCATTACCGTGATGATGGAAGCGGTGATGGACAAACGGCGCATTTTCGAGATTTATCTCAACAGCATCGAATGGGGCAACGGCGTGTTCGGCGCGGAAGCGGCGGCACGGCACTATTACCACGTCAGCGCCTCACAACTCTCAGCCTTCCAAGCCGCCAAACTCGCGGCGATGGTCCCCAACCCGCGCTATTACGACCAACACCGCGAAGCGCGCGGTCTGATGAAGAAGACCGGCATCATCATGAATCGGATGAATTCCTCTGATATTCCATAGCCCCCGTAATCCGCTGCGCTGCTCACGGGCTACGCGATGATGCTTTCCCCAGCGAACAACTGTTGCACGGTTTCGCGTGCGCGGATCAGATGCACCTTGTCGCCATCCACCATCACCTCACAGGCGCGCGGGCGGGTGTTGTAGTTGGAGCTCATGCTCATGCCGTAAGCCCCGGCGGACATCACCGCCAACAAGGATTGGGGGGCGACCGCCAGTTCGCGGGCGTGACCGATGAAGTCGCCCGTCTCGCAGATCGGCCCCACGATCTCGTAATTCTGAACGGGGTGATTTTCCTGCACCACCGGCAAAATCCCGTGATAGGCATCGTACAAGGCAGGTCGCATCAAATCATTCATCGCGGCATCCACGATGGCGAAGTTTTTTTCACAGCCGGGCTTGATGTATTCCACGCGAGTCAGCAACACGCCGGCATTGCCGACCAGTACCCGTCCCGGCTCTAAAATCAGTTTTTGCGTGCGGCCTTTTAACGCGCCCAGCAAGGCGGCGACGTAATCGGCTATCGCGGGCGGGGTTTCCTTGTCGTAACAAATCCCCAGCCCGCCACCGAGGTCTAAATGCTCCAGCACGATGCCCATCGAGGCCAGCGCATCCACCAGCACTAGCACTTTTTCGATGGCCGCGATAAACGGGCTGGTCTCGGTAAGCTGCGAACCGATATGGCAATCCATGCCGGTGAGGCGCAAATTGGGCAAGGCCGCCGCCTTGCAGTACAAACTGACCGCCTCGGTATAAGCCACGCCGAACTTGTTTTGCTTGAGGCCGGTGGAAATGTAGGGGTGGGTCTTGGCATCCACGTCCGGGTTCACGCGCAGGCTGATGGCGGCAACTTTGCCTAGACTGCCCGCGACTTCGTTAAGGCGGTCCAGCTCAGGTGCAGATTCCACGTTGAAGCACAGAATCCCTGCCTCCAGCGCCATCCGCATCTCGGCAACCGACTTGCCCACGCCGGAAAACACCACCTTGCGCGCTTCGCCGCCCGCCGCCAGCACGCGCTGCAATTCACCACCTGAGACAATGTCGAAGCCCGCGCCCAGACGGGCGAACACATTGAGAATCGCCAGATTGGGATTAGCCTTCACGGCATAGCAAATCTGATGTTCATGGCCTTTTAACGCCTCGGCGAATTGCTGAAAACCGGAAGTCAGCGCGGCACGGGAATACACATAGCAGGGCGTACCGTATTGTTCGGCGATGTCAGCCAGCGGCACACCTTCTGCAACTAATTGATTATTTTGATAATTAAAATACTGGCGCATGGTCATTTGGCGGGCGTGGTTGCAGGAGTGGCGACTTTCTGGGCATCGGGAACAGGTAGGGTCAACGGTCCTTTGCGTCCACAGCCTTGCAGTGACAAGGCAAAAACCAACATAATGGCGAGACAAGTTTTAAGCCACATTTTGCACATCCCTAAAATTTAACGTGCGCGATTATAAAGGTTTCCAAGAATAACCATGAACGAAAACGAATTCAACTCACTCGCCGATATGGCCTTGACCCGCATCGAAACCGCCTGTGACAACGCTGGCGTGGATGTCAACCGCAGCGGCAACGTGCTGGAAATCGAGTTTGATAACGGCACAAAAATCATCGTCAACCGCCACGACATCAACCAGGAAATCTGGGTCGCCGCCCCTTCCGGTGGCTTCCATTACGCCTACCTGAACGACGCGTGGACGAGCCACCGCGACGACAGCGAACTTTATGCCAAACTTGCCGAACTATTTACCGAGCAAAACGAAACATTTCAGCCGTAGCCCGGAAGCCAGAGGGGTTTCGACACGGTGACATCATGTCGGAACGCCCCGTTGGGGCTTCCGACCTACCCACCCCGCCCGACCTACCCACCCCGCATCGCCTTTTTGTCCGGTTTGCCCACGCTGGTGCGCGGCAGGCTGCCCACGAAGGCGATCTGTAGCAGCCTGGCGTAGCGCGGCAACTGACCCGCATCCACGCGGCGGTGAACAGATTCACACAACGCTTCTGCGCTGGCCTCCATTCCCGTCTTGAGTACCACCAGCGCGCGCGGGCGTTCGCCCCATTTTTCGTCTGGCACGCCAATCACGGCCACTTCGCTCACCGCCGGATGTTCGGAAATCAGGCTTTCCAGCGCCAAGGACGACAGCCATTCGCCGCTGCATTTGATGACATCCTTGAGGCGATCGGTGATATTCAACACGCCCGTGGCATCCCGCGTGCCGATGTCGCCGGTATGCAGGTAGCCGCCTTCCCATAACGCTGCGCTTGCCGCCTCATCATGCAGATAACCCTGCGTCAGCCACGGCGCGCGCACGACCACCTCCCCTGCCGACTGGCCGTCATGCGGCAGTTCATGGCCGCTGCCATCCACCACGCGCAAGTCCACCAGGGGAATGGCGCGCCCGGCCTTGATGCGCTGTTCCAGCGCCGCCTCCGCGTCTTTCTCCTCATCCTTTGCCAATAAGCCCAGCGACAAAATCGGGCAGGTTTCGGACAGGCCGTAACCGGCAAAAATATCTATGCCGCGTGCCAAGGCCGCTTGCGCCATCCCCTTGGGGAGCGCCGAGCCGCCGATCACCACTTTCCAGCCGCGCAAATCCACTTCATTGAGCAGCGGACTCGATAGCAGCAAGTGCAAAATCGTCGGCACGCAATGCGAAAACGTCACCCCCTCGTCCCGGATCAGGCGCAATAAGGCATCCGGCTGATAACGCCCCGGATAGACCTGTTTGACCCCCAGCAGGGTGGCGACGTAAGGAAATCCCCAGGCGTGAACGTGAAACATCGGCGTAATCGGCATATACACATCAGCGCCGCCAAAACGCCCCTGACCGGAGGCCGTACCCAGCCCTGCGGCGGTCGCCAGCGTGTGGATCACCAGTTGGCGGTGGCTGAAATACACGCCCTTGGGCAACCCGGTCGTGCCGGTGGTGTAGAAGGTAGTGGCGCGGGTGTTCTCGTCAAAATCGGGGAAGCGGTGCGTTGCATCGCCGCCCGCCAGCAAGGTTTCATAGTCGGTTTCAAACGGGATAGGGCAAACGGGTGTCTTGTTATCGGACAGCAGCACGAAGCGGCTGACGGTTGCCAGTTGCGCGCGAAAACGCGCGAGCAAAGGCAGAAAATCCTCATGCACCAGCAACACATCGGCGCGCGCGTGGTTGAGGGTGTAGGCAATCTGCTCCGGCGACAGGCGCACGTTGACTGTCTGCAATACCGCACCCGTCATCGGAATGGCGAAAAAGCATTCCAGATAGCGGTGACTGTCCCAGTCCATCACCGCCACGGTCTGTCCAGGTGCGATGTTCAGCGCGCTGCCCAGCCTGCCGATGCGCTCAAGCAGCGTGCGGTAGTCGTAGCGCAGCAGCTCCCGATAGACGATTTCCTGATGGGGCGCATTGGCTGACGGCGTATGCAGCAACTGTTTGATTAATAATGGATATGTGGCCATTGCAAACCTCGCTTTACTCTCTTTGAATCTATCCGCAAATTCGTAGCCCCAACGTCGGAACGCCCCGTTGGGGCTTCCGACCTACAGCGAAATCGCTTTCAATTCGCGGCGTAATTTCGCGTAATCCGGGCAGGCGCTGGCAACCACGCGCCAGAACGCTGCCGAGTGGTTCATCTCACGCAAGTGCGCCAGTTCATGCACCACCACATAATCAATCAAATACAGCGGCAACTTGATGAGCTGCACGTTCAGGCGCAGCGTGCCGCGCGCGCTGCAACTTCCCCAGCGCGTTTTGGCCGCAGACAGCTTCACCTGCTGCGGCGCGACATTCAACAAAGGGGCGTAATGCGCGACGCGCGCGGCAAACAGCGTCATCGCCTGCTCCTGGTACCAGCGCGACACGGCGCGCTCGACGCGCAGCAGGCTTATTTCACCGCGAAACGCCACCTGCAATTCATCCAGGTGTTGGCGCGTGACCGCAGCCGCCGTGCTGGTAATGACGCGCAAGGTAAGCTGTTCGCCCAGAAAAGGAATGAACTCGCCGTCCGCCCACACCTGCGCCGGGATTTGACGCGCCCGCCAGCCGTCCAGCTTCTCCACCACCCAGTCAGCCCTGATCTGCAACACCTCGTGCAACCAGCTTTCCGACGCGTGCAGCGGCATACTCACCGTCAGCCCGCGATCGTTGATGCGTAGGCCGATACTGCGGCGCTTGCCGCTGCGTTTCAGGGTGTAAGTGATGGGTTTACCCGCCAGCACGACGGCGCGTTGCTCGGTGGTGACAGGCGGTGCGGCTACCAGCTTGTGCAGGCGTTTCAGCATCAATGCGCCAGTTGCTGTATCTCGTTTTCGATCCAGGCTTCCGCCTGGGCATTGATTTCGTCGGCTTTCAGTGTTTTGCCGTCAAGCGGACGGCCTATGCTCATAGTAATCAGACCGGGGTGTTTGCTGAACGCGTTGCGCCCCCACAAGCGTCCGGCGTTATGCGCCACGGGGACGGCCAGCGCGCCGCTGGAAGCCGCCAGCAGCGCGCCCCCCATCCGGTATTTGCCGCGCTGACCGTAAGGGACGCGCGTCCCCTCGGGAAACACCACCACGCAAAAACCCTGCGCCAGCCGGTCTTTGCCCTGTTTGAGCAACTGCCGCATCGCGCCCTTGCCGTCGCTGCGGTCTATCGCGATCGGGCTGGTCAACGCCAGCGCCCAACCGAAGAACGGCAGTTTCAGCAACTCGCGTTTCAACACCCAAACCTGGGGCGGAAAGACCAACTGTAGCGCCATCGTCTCCCAGGCAGACTGGTGTTTGCACAACACGATGCAAGGCTGTTTGGGGATATTTTCACGACCCAGCACCTCGAAGCGGATGCCGCACACCACGCCTGCCAACCAGATCATGGTGCGCGCATAGCTGGAAATCAGCCGGTAACGGGTCAGAGCGGGCAAGGGGAAGGTCAGCAGCGCCAGCGTGGAAATAATCGGCGTGATAACAAGCTGCAACAGCAGAAAAATCAGGGAACGGATGACGGTCATTTTTGTCCAGTCCGGTTCATAACAAAGCGGCGGCCACGGCGGCCAAATCGGGAAAAATCTGCGTTCCTTCCGGCAAATTACCCGCCGCATAGGTCTTGGTGCCTTTACCGGTCAAGACCAGATAGGGCAAGGCACCCAGCGCTACGGCTGGCAGCAGATCGCGTAGCGAATCGCCCACCACCGGCACCCCGCTTAAACTGACGTTGTAGCGCGCCGCGATTTCTTCCAGCATCCCGGTTTTGGGTTTGCGGCAATCGCAATGGCTTTCCGCCGTATGCGGACAGAAAAACACCGCATCTATGCGCGCACCGACCAGCGCGCACGCCTTGTGCATCTTGTTGTGGATCGCATTCAGCGTCGGCATGTCGAACAGCCCGCGCGCCACGCCGGACTGATTGGTCGCCACCACCACGCGATACTCCGCCTGATTCAGCCGTGCGATGGCCTCCAGACTACCCGGCAGCGGCTGCCACTCCGCCGGGCTTTTGATGAACTGGTCGGAATCCTGATTGATGACACCGTCGCGGTCTAGGATGATGAGTTTCATATTTTAATAGTGAGTGGTTAGTGGTTAGTGGTTAGTGGTTAGTGGTTAGTGGTTAGTGGTTAGTGGTTAGTGGTTAGTGGTTAGTGGTTAGTGGTTAGTTTGGAGTGCGGC
>Ga0210037_1000528_pt1 | contig 28030 bp, 34 predicted proteins | sample CryGey08umfilter_3_FD_185451 | JGI IMG/M metagenome (GOLD analysis project Ga0210037, IMG submission 185451) | Groundwater microbial communities from aquifer in Utah, USA - Crystal Geyser 4/9/14 0.8 um filter (SPAdes) (version 3) | ecosystem: Environmental > Aquatic > Deep subsurface >...
TGTTGAAGTTAAAATACCGTTGATAATCGTTGGTGTGTAGCTCAGGAACACAGCAAACCCAATACCCACCAAAATGGGAATAGGGTTTGATTTGGCTACCGACATCAACGCTCCCATCGCAACAGAAACAATTGCAATGGCACGACCGAAGTAACCTGACACAATCCCGTTAATCCAGTTGTAGAATGGTCGGAATTCGTTACCTGTTGTTCCTGCAAATGCAAATGTTGGCGTTATTAGCATTGCCACAATTGCTAATGCACGAAGATTTTCGCGTGTTTTTGATTTCATAGATTTCCTTTTTGTAAAGTTTATTTGAGTGGTTTTTTGCGCGCTTACTTGATGTGTGTTTTCAATTCTCTCCTTCTTGGCTACTTGGCTGTACTTTCACCTCTGCACGGCGTTGTTTAATCAAGGCCGCTTCTGTTTTCAAATAGGGCATCGGGTGACAGCATTCCCCTTTGCTTTCGACAGAAATTTTTGACTCAACACCGTGCTTTTGTAGCCACTTTGCTACATAGTGCGCTCTAGCGAATGCCAGGCTATCGTTGTACTTCTTTGTGCCAATGTTGTCGGTCGTGCCAAATATGGCGATGGACTCCGCTGTTTTGGCTGGTTCAAGCAAGCTCGACAAAACCTTGAATCCCTCTTTTGTCGGAATGCTCTTGCCAAATTTGAAAGTGATAACAAATTGCCTGGTTTGGGCTAAATAGCCAGTTCCAGACATCGCTTGGCTAATTGAGCTTGTTATTGCGCGACTATCTTCAGGATGCGCAATGGAGGTGGCTGTAGGCGGCAATACAGGCTCGCTATCATCTAAGGTTTTGGGTGTTCTTTGCGGGCACTCATCGCGGCATATGCGGTACTTCTCGCTAACAAAACCAATGTTTGGAGCGGCGACAATCTTGCTTTTTTTTGTAACAGAAAGGTTTTGGCAGCCAGCCAATAGGCTTGCCAAAGCAATTATCGCTACTGCGGTTTGTGTAAACGGCTTATTCAACTAACACCTCTTCTTTACGCATGTTGGTCGCTACTTTCCTGGCATACCTTATTGCTTTGTTTGGTGAGCGCGCGTTGTAGGCTCCCACGGCACGCCAGTTGTATCCGTATTGCCTGAAATTACTCGCCAGTATCCATGCGCCTACATGTGTATTGGTGCAGGGCGAATTGATCAAGTTTGCCTGAGTGATACCAAACTTAGATAAGGTTGGTAGCCATGCTGAATTGATCTGCATATGCCCGATGTCGTAAGTACCATTCTTGTTACGTCCCATAGCTGCGTTATTTCCACCAGACTCCGTGCGAGAGATGGATTTGAGTAGAACGACAGGGATGCCATAACGCTGCGACGCGCTTTCAAAACATGCCTTGTCTTTGTGTGGTGCGGCATTTGTGATGTGTGATACGCACAATGATAGTGCCAAAAACAGGAGTCGAAATCTCATGCCGCCGCCTTGATATATTTATGTCCTACGCCTCCGCAGAATGGACATGCGCAAGTAGTTTTGTGATCGCCTTTGATGTAATGCGCCGAACACTCTTCACACTCAACCCAAAGCACGATTCCCGCTTTAACATCGCGTATGGCATACCAGACTGTGTTAATGTCTGTGTCTATTGAAAATGTTTTTGCAATATCCCAGCATTCTAAAAATGCAGCGGGAATGTCTTTGTTGCGTTTTTCCAAAGCGAAGAAAGCGGCAACCGCAGTCGCAAGTGTTATAGGTGATTGGCCTTTTTCAAGATTTGACAATACTGTCATCGGCAATCTGCCTGGCAGCACCTCGTTTCCATGAATTTCTTTCCACTGATTGCGCAACGCCCTCAAAGGGATACCTGTCAGTGAATGTACGAGCGGCGTTCTCAGCCCTGCTTTGATTAGGGCTAGTGCTTGGCTCTGCTTCTTCAATGTTGAGTTATAGATGTTGTTATCCATTCACTTTGTTCTGCTCAAAAGTACGTTGGTCATATATGCGTGCCTATTTTCACTGGTGTTGTTTGCACAGAACTGCTTAAAAGTTTTCTCCGTGAAACTGAATGAAAAGCAGGGGGCAATCATCGCTTCTGCCAGAAGCTCAATTTCGTCATAGGTCATCCGCTTAACTTGGTTAGCAATCTCGCTTGGAACACCTAGAATTAGCCCCCCCCTCCCTTGCGTCTGGGCGGCCAGTTGCCTGACGAGGAGCAAGTAGCGTTTGTTCAGGGCAATAATGTCTTTAGCGATAGCGGAATTCACTTGCTTGCCTCCCTCAGTTTGTTCGACCGTATCCTTTCGAGCGCGCTTCTGATGCCGAACGGTAATTTGCTAGGATCGTCGCTCTGCTGGTCTGCTGGATGCGTGTTTGTTTCGTCCGTCGCTTCAAGGTGACGCAACATTTCCCGTTGCTTGGCTATTCCCTCCCCTGCCTCAAGGTGAAATTGTCTTGCAGCGGCACGACACGCCATGCTTCTGGCATAGCCTATCGGGTTCTTGATGGTTCGACTAAGCTGTGCTCCGTGCAGCTCGTCCAGGATGGCTTGCCAGTCGTTCGTGCCTAAACCGATCCGCTCGAATTCCGAAACGATGGCTTTGCGCTGCTCTTGCGTGGTTTGAGGGGGAAAAATTAAATCATCTACCACCACCACGGTTTCCTCTGGCGGGGATTCCGCCTCCGCAAGGTCGGATTTTTCGCTACCCGGTAAAACCGTGGTGGTTGTTATGGTGGTTGTATATGGTGGTTGGGGTGCAGTAGCTATTGCACCCCTGATTGCGCCAGATTGCACCCCTGATTGCGCCAGATTGCACCCCTGATTGCGCCAGATTGCACCCCTGGCTGAAATGTCATCGTTTTCAGATGATTTCAGGGGTGCAGCTTTTGCACCCCTGCCTGTATCGCTTGTATCTGCTTGGGTTTCTGGCAGGGGTGCAACTTCTGCACCCCTGATTTTGGCTTCATTTTTGGCCGCAATTTCTTGGAAAAACGAAAGATTGATGCGGTATTCGTTAGCACGATATTTTTTCCCCTCGCGCCCTCCTGCCTCAACTAACGTCAAGAAACCATTGGCTATCATTTTCTGAAGTTGATATTGGACGCTACGAATGGACTGGCGAGTTTTTTTGGCGAGCGCGGCGACGCTTGGGTATATCTGCGTGCCGGTATCATTGGAAAAATCTGCAAGGGCTAGAGCTAACAGCATTTCACTACCGCCCTCTGGGTAGTGCTTAAACACCATGCTCATGACTTCGACGCTCATTTTGAAAAATTGAGGCCGATATTTTCTGGGGAGCCCCAGAAATTTTTGAAGAGGTGAACGCGCGGCAGCGTTACAGTCCGTGCTAACCCAAGCACTCGCCGTAACTCAAACTTAAAGGGAAAAGGAGACACCGTTACAGAGTCAAACCCCAAGCCTGGTTTGCGCGCGTTCAATTTGATTGTACAACAGTTCATGTTCATTACCCATCCCTGCCCTACGTTTTATTGGGTGAGCGCAGCGTGTTCCTGTTCAGGGCAACCCTACCCTTCCCAGAAACTCAAACAAAGCCAGGAGGAAGGAGAACTCACTTTGTTTGTTACGCGCTCAATTCTTTGTTATCACAGCGTCAGACTGTTGCTGACGTTGAGAAAAATCCTTGGTACTGCAAAGCATTTTTGTTGCGCTTGTTGCTTTTTTGTTGGTTTGGTGGTGCAATAGAGGCGTTAAAAACGTGCGCATTTTATTTAGTGCGAAGGTTAGGCATTAAATACAATGCTGTCAAGGTATTTTTTTAGAGGGTTGCTTATGGAACTTAAAAGGTTTATTGAAAGAGCGGAGGTGGTTGCTGGAAGCCAAAAGACGCTTGGCGTGATGATAGGAATAAATCCAAGCAATATCAGGAATGCAAAAGCTGGGCAGCAAGGCCTCCCCACCTACGCCTGTGTAATGATTGCCGACCTGATCGGCGAGGATCATACGACCGTGATTGCGGCAAGTGAATTGGTGACTGAAAAGAAGTCTGAGAGGCGGGCTTTTTGGGAAAAAAAACTTGAGGCTTTGGCGGCTGGTGTAGCCGTGGTGTCTGTAGCCACTGTCACTTTGATAGTGACACCCTCCCCCGCCAAAGCCTCGTCCTTACAGGAAGTAGATGCGTACAGCATGTATATTATGTCAAATTGATGATTGATACAGTCCAGCAATCGTTACACTTTTTGCATGTTTAACTCTAGCAGCCTCTACTCACCCAGCGTCGCGCGTTCGAGGTAATCGGGGATGCTGCACGGCCAGTGCAATTCTTCTTCAATGCGATGGCGCAGCGCGTCTGCCGCTTCCGGCTCGCCGTGAGTAATGAAGGTGTGGCGCGGTGGTTGGGTAAAGCCGCTAAGCCAGCCGAGTATTTCGTTGGCATCGGCGTGTGCCGACAGGTTGCCCAGCATCTTTACTTCGGCGCGCACTGGGATATATTCGCCGTGTATCTTGATGGTGTCCGCCCCTTGCATCAGGTGCGCACCGCGCGTGCCGCCCGCCTGAAAACCGGCAAACAAAATGGTGTTGCGCGGATCGGGGGCGAAGGCCTTGAGGTGGTGAACCACGCGACCCCCTGTTGCCATGCCGCTCGCGGCCAGGATGATCATCGGCCCGTGTTTCAGGTTGAGTTGTTTCGATTCCTCGACGCTATGCACGATGCGCGCCACCTTGCATAATCCATCGCATTGCGCCGCCGTCAGGCGATGCTCGCCGCTGTGCTGGTGAAAAATTCGCGTCGCATCCACCGCCATCGGGCTGTTCAGATAAACTGGGCAATCCGGGATAGCCTTGCTGGCTTTCAGTAAATACAGGTAATACATCAGCGTCTGCGCGCGACCGACCGCGAAGGTCGGAATCACCAGCACGCCGCCCCGCTTCACCGTCCGGTTGACGACCTCGGCAAGCTCGACTAGCGGATCGGTCGCTTCGTGGCTACGGTTGCCGTAGGTGGATTCGACCACCAGATAGTCGGTCTTCCTGATGCGTGCCGGGGCTGGCATCACCAGGTCGTGGGGCCTGCCGAGGTCGCCGGAAAACAATATCGAGGCATCCGGTGTTTCCAGCGCGACAAAGGTAGAACCCAGAATATGGCCGGAAGGAATCAGGCGTAGCGAAATGCCATCGCCTAGACGCATTTCGTGTTCAAGCTCAAGCGGCGCGAACAGGTTCAAACACCGCTCTGCATCCTCCTGAGTGTAGAGCGGCAAAGCCGGACTGTGTTTGGAAAAACCGCGCCGGTTGGCATAGTCGGCCTCCTCTTCCTGCAAATGGCCGCTGTCCGGCAGCAATATCTCGCACAGGTCGCGGGTCGCCTCAGAGCAATAAACCTTGCCGGAGAAGCCGTTTTTGGCCAGCAACGGCAAATAGCCGCTATGGTCTATGTGCGCGTGGGTCAAAATCACGCTTTCTATCGAAGCCGGAGCGCAGGGAAACGCCGCCCAGTTCCTCAACCGCAACGGTTTATAGCCCTGAAACAGCCCGCAATCCACCAGGATGCGGCGCGCGGCGTGTTCGATCAGATATTTCGATCCAGTCACCGTTCCGGTGGCACCGAGAAATTGCAGGGTCGTCATGGTGTTGAACTCCTGTGTACAGTTAACAGCGTGATATTAAAATAAATATTTCAATCAGTTCATATGGTTGCATAATACTTTTCATGTATTGCTTCCGATATATTCATGACTACAACTCAATGGCAATACGGGTTATGAGAGACTTCAGGATTACCCATTTCGCATTTCTTCCTGATCATTGATGAATCCCTGTTCGAGGGGCGTAACCCAGCCGTCGCCCAATTCTGCGCCCGTCAATGCCAGCTTGTCCGAAATTTGTTCGGCGGTGACCGGTATCAAGTCATACTGTATCGTCATTTTATCGGCTGCGATGCAAACCTCGCGTTGTACAGCACCGCGCCCCCCGCCGATGCCGAAACAGAAAATCAGGCTTTCGATGTCAAAGCCGGTGCACTGAGCCAAATCGAACAGGCTGGGCGGATTCCAGTACTCCGGCACAAACCGGGGCTCGGTTAAGCCGAACAGCGCGGTCAGCCAACTTCTCCACCCCATTACCTTCCGTTGTGCTGGGAACAGCGCATACAAGACGACCCAGGGTACAGCGCCCAAATCAGCCAGACATATTGATGCCACCAGGAATCATTTCACGCTGCCGCCTTGCAGAATATCGGACAGGTGCGGAACGAATCGTGGCGTGCGCGCCGCGTATTTACGCCACTGATCGCCGAAACGGGCTTCCACCTCGTGCTCCTCGCTACGCGCCAGGCGCGCATAGACCAACACCAAAATCGGGAACATCAGCAGGGTGACCAGCATCGTGCGACAGCCAGTTCACGCTGGGAAATTGTTTGGTCAGCCAGCCGGACAGCAAATAGATCGTCAGCGGGAAGCCGTACATTTCGGTGAACAGCGCCACGATGAAGGCCGAATACAGCCCCAGTGTGCGCCAGTCGCGCCGCGACTGCGGCTTGAAAAAACTGAATGCAAAAAAGATGAAGAACACCGAGTTGAGAATGACCAGCGACCACAGGCCATAAGCGTTTTCCGTGGAGTTCATTTCTCGCTCCTTTCACTATCGTTGCCGTGATCGCCATGTGTTCCATGCCCATGGTGCATGAACAGATGCATCAATGGGCAAGCGAGCAGCAACAGGAATGGCAGTGCGCCCAGCAGATGAGCACGGTGTTCGGTAAACAGAAAAAAGCCAGCAATCGCCAGAAATGCCATGAGAATCCAGTTATATCCGCGTGGCGCACAACTGCGTCCGTCAGGTTCATCATGCTTCATCACGTTCTCCTTGTAGAAAAACAAACCTCAATGTTGCTCCGTGCCGCCATCTCGATGCAAAGAGGGTGCCTACCTTACCCTGCCATCACCTCATCAACTTTGCAGATCGCGCTTCTTCTGCTCGAATTCCTCGCGCTCTATCTCGCCGCGTGCGTAACGCTCGTTGAGCAGGTCGAGCGCGGATTGTTTCCGATTCCCGTTATCTCCTGAACCCCGCGCGCATCTGGCCAGTATCACGATGGCGGCGACAAGCAGCCCCCAGAACAACAGCATGCCGTAACCCATGCCCCAACCTCCCATATGCCACCACATTTTCGACTCCTTTCGCGGCCTACAATTTTGCGTTGCGCAGCCGCAACGCGTTGCTAATTACCGAAACTGAACTGAAGCTCATTGCCGCCGCCGCGATGATCGGCGACAGCAGCAGGCCGAAGAACGGGTACAGCACGCCCGCCGCAATCGGAATGCCGAGCACGTTATAGATGAAGGCGAAAAACAGGTTCTGGCGGATATTTTTCATGGTCGCGCGGCTCAATCGCACCGCACGCACGATGCCGGTCAGGTCGCCCTTGATCAGCGTCACGCCCGCGCTTTCCATCGCCACGTCCGTACCGGTGCCCATGGCGATACCGACCTGCGCCTGGGCTAGTGCGGGCGCATCGTTGATGCCGTCGCCCGCCATCGCCACGATGTGTCCCTGCGCTTGCAACTGTTTGACGATGCTGGCTTTCTGTTCGGGCAGCACTTCCGCCTCAATGCGGTCTATGCCTAATTTTTTCGCCACCGCTTCCGCCGTGACGCGGTTGTCGCCGGTGAGCATGATGACCTGCACGCCTTCCTCATGCAGCGCGCGGATCGCCTCCGGCGTGGAAGCCTTGACCGGATCGGCCACGCCAATCAAGCCCGCCGCTTTGCCGTCTATCGCCAGCAGCATCACAGTCTGGCCGTCGCCGCGCAGTGTTTCGGCGCGCGATGGCAACTCGCCAGGTTCGATGGCCAATTCCTCGAACAGCTTGAGGTTGCCCAACGCGACCGCCCTGCCCTCGACGGTTCCCGCCACACCTTTGCCGGTGAAGGAACGGAACTCGCTGACCGCTGTGAGTGTGATGCCTTTTTCTTGCGCGCCATTGACAATCGCCGCTGCCAGCGGATGTTCGCTCGCACGCTCAAGGCTTGCGCCCAGCCGCAGCACCTCGTCCGCCTCGAACTTAGCAAGCGGAACAACCGTGGTCAGTTTCGGACGGCCTTCGGTCAGCGTGCCAGTCTTGTCCACCACCAACGTGTTCACCTTCTCCAGGGTTTCCAGCGATTCGGCGTTCTTGATCAGCACGCCCAGTGTCGCGCCACGCCCGGTGCCGACCATGATGGACATCGGCGTGGCCAACCCCAGCGCGCAGGGGCAGGCGATGATCAGCACCGCCACCGCGTTGACCACGGCATGCGCGAGGCGCGGCTCCGGTCCCCAGATGCCCCATACCGCCAGCGTGGCGAGTGCGGCCAATACCACCACAGGAACAAAATAACCGGCAGTGACATCGGCCAGCCGCTGGATCGGTGCGCGCGAACGCTGCGCCTCGCTGACCATGTGCACGATCTGCGCGAGCAGCGTCTCTGCGCCGACGCGCTCGGCGCGCATCAACAGGCTGCCGGTGCCGTTCACCGTCGCGCCGATCAGCCGCGCGCCCGCAGTCTTTTCCACCGGGATGGATTCGCCGGTGACCATGGATTCATCCAATGCGCTGGTGCCTTCCAGCACCACGCCGTCTACCGGCACTTTCTCGCCGGGACGCACGCGCAGCACGTCGTTCGGCTGCACCTGTTCCAGCGGAATGTCTTCTTCTTTGCTATTAAGAAGGAATTCGCGTAGCGATTCGTTGGCTCCCTCGCCCGCTTGCGGGAGAGGGTTGGGGTGAGGGGAGCGCACGATGCGCGCGGTCTTCGGCGCGAGACCAAGCAGCAGCTTGATCGCCGCGCTGGTCTGGCTGCGCGCGCGCAACTCCATCACCTGACCCAGCAGCACCAGCGCCATGATGACCGCCGCCGCCTCGAAATACACCGGCACCGTGCCCATCATGCTGCGCATCACGGGCGGGAAAATGCCCGGCAGCAGCATCGCCACCACGCTGTAGCTCCACGCCACGCCGACACCCAGCGCGATCAGGGTAAACATGTTGAGGCTGCGGTTGACTACGGATTCATAACCGCGCCGGAAAATCGGCCAGCCGCCCCACAATACGACCGGAGTGGCCAGGATGAATTCGATCCATTGCAAGGCGGGCATCGAAACGGATGCGGGCATGACTTGCGGCAACAGGTCGGTGACCATCGCCATCACGAACACCGGCAGGGCCAGCGCGGTGCTGATCCAGAAACGCCGGGTCATATCGTCCAATTCAGCATGATCTTCCGCTGCGGCGTTGCGCGGTTCCAGCGCCATGCCGCATTTCGGGCAACTGCCCGGCGCGGCGCGCACAATTTCGGGGTGCATCGGACAGGTATATTCGACCGCGCCCGGCATCAGCGGAGTTTCAGGCTCCAAAGCCATGCCGCACTTCGGGCAGCTTCCCGGCGCAGACTGGCGGATTTCAGGGTGCATCGGGCAGGTGTACATCATCCCGATGCGCGCCACGGCAGCCTGTGCCGGGTACGGCTTAAGGTAATCCGCCGGTGCTGCCTGAAACTTTGCCAGGCATTTCGCGCTGCAAAACAGATAGGTTTCGCCCTCGTGAACGTGGCGCAACTTGGTGTCGGGCGATACCGTCATGCCGCACACCGGATCTTTATAGGTTGTCATGGTTTGCTCCTTCCGTGGTTGATTGGTGAGATGGCTGGATCGTGCAACTGCATACACTTTTCCGCCACCATTTCGCGCAAGGTAGCCTCTTCGGCCAAAAATGCCTGCACGGCCAGCGGGTCAAATTGCGTACCGCTCATTTTGATGATTTCTGCACGAGCCTGATCGAATGACAATGCTTTGCGATAGGGGCGGTCGGAAGTGATTGCGTCCAATGTGTCTATTACCGCAAACAGCCGCGCGCCCAGGCAGATTTGTTCGCCGCGCAGCCCGCGCGGATAACCGCTGCCGTCGAAACGCTCCTCGTGGCTGTACACGATTTCGGCGGCCTCTGCCATCTCCGGAATCTGTGAAACGATACGGTGACCTTTTTCGGGATGCATCCTCATTTCGAGCCATTCAGCTTCATTGAGCGCACCCTTTTTCAACAGAACGTCATCGGGTACGCCGATCTTGCCGATATCATGCAGCAGTGCGCCCCAGTAAATCTGCCGCAGATGATGCGAGTCGGTAGTGAAATGGCGCGCCAACACCAGGGTATGACAGGCGACCCGTTTGGAGTGGTCGCCGGTTTCATGCTCGCGCATGTCCAGCGCCTCTGCCAGCGCTTCGGCAAAGTTGGCATCTGCCTGTTCCAAAAAATCTGTTTCGGCATTCATCCGGAACTCCCTGTTTTAATCTTGGACAAGGCACACAATCGGGAACTGCGATGCCAGGCAAGATGCTCGTACACCCCCGACCAATACGCCCCAACGCCGAAGCCGAACAGCAGTTCTTCGATCGGGATGACACCGAACATCACCCCGCCGAGTGCCTGTAGATTCCACACCCGTTCGATATAACCTGGCGCGAGCAGTTCCAGCGCGACCAGAAAGATCAGGTAAAGCCCGGCAAACAATCCGCCACCGAGTAGCATTTTCCCCGCTAGGTCGGGGCGGCACAGGGCGCAGGCGATCCCGCCGGCAAGCAGCGCGGCCACACTTGGATAGATCGGATTCCAGGGCAGAAAATACAGTGCGACAAACACCACAAAGGGCGCGCCCAGCGCCACGCGGTGGAAGCGGTGGCGCGGGCTGTTGCGCTCGCAATCATTCATCGGCATCAGGCGTTTCCCGGCCAATGCGTTGTACAACACCGCGCCCACACCGCCGATGCCGAAACAGAAAATCAGGCTCTCGATATCGAAACCGGTGCGCTGAGCCAGATCGAACAGGCTGGGCGGATTCCAGTATTCGGGGACGAAAATCGGTTCGGTCAGACCGAACAGCGCGGTCAGGGAACTGCTCCACCGCATTACCTTTCGCTGTGCCGGGAACAGCGCATATAAGACGATCCAGGGTACAAGAAACCCCAGTGCCCAGATCAGCCAGATATATTGGTCGCCTGTCGCCGTCATTTCAGTTGCCTCTGCGTCAGCCACAGCGCCAGCGGCGGGATCAGTATCCATTGTAGCAGCGGTGCCAATCCGGTACCCAGCAGCGGCAGTCTGGGCATGGCATCGGCGTAATCCCAGCGCTCTGCAACTACCGTCGCCCAGTATTCCATAGCGATGGTGATGGCGAGGCCGACGGCGATGAAGCCCCCCAGGCGGACAGGCGAAAGATGGAATAACCAGCGGCGCGATCCGGTGATCCAGGCTATTGTCCAAAAAGCCAGCAGGAGGATCAGACCGTCTCCAGCCGCCGCACGCAGACACCGAACCACGCCTACCACGTGGGGAAGGCTCGGCATCTCCCTGAACAGCGGTATTTGCACCAGCTCCCAGGGCAGATTGAGCAGGAAGGCAAACACGAACAGATTCAGTTCGGGCTGGCGCGCGATTCGTGTGCAGGCCTTTTGCATGGGCTCACCTCTTGCGCCGGGACGGCCAGAAGGCGGGAGTGTGAGCGCGGTAGCGCGCATATTCCTCGCCGAAACGGGCTTCCGTCTCGCGCTCTTCGACCCGCGCCAGGCGCGCATAGATCAGCAACAGCACCGGAAACATGAACAAGGTGATAAGGGTCGGCCATTGCAGCAAAAAGCCGAACATCACCAACACAAAGGCGACATATTGCGGATGACGGATGTGCGCGTAAGGGCCGTTCGTTGCCAGTTCGTTGCGCTGTACTGCCCGGTAGAGTACCGGCCACGCCTTGGCCAACAGCCAGAAGCCGCCCAGGATGAAGAACATGCTGAGCAGATGGAATGGCCCAAAGTGCGGGTTGGCGCGCCAGCCGAACATCATTTCCAGCAAATGCCCGGCATCGTGCGAGAGCCAATTTATTTCAGGAAACCTTTCCGTAAGCCAGCCGGATAAAAAGTAAATCGTTAGCGGAAAGCCGTACATCTCGGTGAACAGCGCCACGATGAAGGCCGAATAAAGCCCCAATGTGCGCCAGTCGCGCGGCGATTGCGGCTTGAAAAAACTGAAGGCAAACAGGATAAAAATCGCCGAGTTGATGATTACCAGCGACCACAGGCCGTAAGCATTCTCTGCAGGATTCATTTTTCACTCCTCCCGGAATGCTCGTTATGCCCTCCGTGTCCGCGGTGCATGAACAGATGCATCAACGGACAGGCGAGCAACAGCAGGAACGGCAACACGCCGAGCAGGTGGGCGCGGTGTTCGCTCAACAGAAAAAAGGCGGCGATCGCCAGAAACGCGAGCAATATCCAGTTGTATCCGCGCGGTGCGGGAGGGGTGTTGTACCCGCCATACTCATCATTTGCCATCATGCTTTCCCTTCGGGTTATGAAAAGATACCACACAAATTCAGAATGTTATTCCAGCAACCATTTAAAACTTCTTGGTGAAGGATCGCCGCTCAAGCCTATCCGCAATTCCACTGCTGCCGGTTGTGGAACAATGGCTTTGAAGCGCAGCATGCCTTTGCGGTGGTGGCCTCCCGGCGGCGCACCTTCCCATTCCGATGGCATGTATTGCTTGCCATCCGCGATGAGCGCGGCAGATTTGGCCAGATCATCTCCCAGGGGCTGGGTATGTGTTTCCAGTACCACTTCAAAATCCAATGTTTTCGCTTCGTTACGGATGGCTTGCAAGGTGGCGGTAACTTTTATTCCCCGTTCGTTGCTTATTTGCGGGGCATATCCCATCTCCGCAGCCTCGCCATCTTGCGCGTAGGGGAAAATGATCGTTGCCGCAAGAACCCATCCGATCAAGAATTGATTTCGCATTTTTTATGCTCCTGGACAGCTTTGATAACCATAGACGCGACATACAGCAGACCTGCGGCGTTGAACGCCAGGCCAACCCAGAACAGCTCGATCTGGTATTCCGCAACGACAGTGAGAAATCCGGTGATGCCCAGAATGGGCACAATGTTTACAGCGTAATGCGCACAGCAGGAAATCATTGCCGCCGTAGAGGTCGTGCCGGATACCGCGACCACCTTGCCCGAAGCGCCGTGTTGCCCGACAAGGTTTTTGAGGTGGATGAAGAGTCCGACCTGGATGCCGAAGCCCAAGGCGAGCGGCACGATGAAATACCAGAATGCGGCGAACTGATCGAGGGCGAAGTCCATCCCGGAAATCAGACCTACCACAATAAAATAGATGGCGAGCAATAGCGCAAGTGCTCCCGTCCCGAATTGGATAGGTCTGATGAATATTGACTGTATCTCCTCAGACGGCTGTCGATTCAAGTTGAACTCCTCTCAATTTTTTCGGCTATGTCACTGTTAAATAGTGGTGGTCACGCAACCCTTATGGATACAGGGAATCGAAAGCTAATGTAAAAATACAACCCATTGATTATTAGATATAATTTTAATTGCGGGTTTTACTTCAACAATTAACTGTGTCATAGCCATTTTTTCTGTGTTCGGGGCTGACAATTCCAAACCTATCCATTCCTTGATGAACGCATCCCTTTGCGCTATCAATGTGCGTGGGTATCATCTTCATGCTGGTGATCATGCGGTGCAGCATTCTCTGGCGCGGGACTATCGCCGTGCCCTGCGCCATGTTCATGGGTGCGCCCCACCATCTCCGCCTGCGGCAAAGACATCACCCCCAGGCCATGCCGGTAAACCAGCTCCCCGCCATGCCATGCGGTGCTGGCGACCAGCATCCATGCCGCGATCGCCGCACCGACGAACGGCCATGCGGGCGTGGCATCCACTTTATGTTTCCATGCATCCCAGCCTGCCAGCAGCAACAGCACTGCCAAGGTGGCCCAGGCCCAGGCACGATGCAGCAGCATCGCAGCATGTCCTGCCTCATCATGATTGACCGAATTGGAAGCCAGCCAACCCAGGGCGACAGTCGGCAAGGCTGCCAGTGCGCCCAGCCACAAAGTGGTATGCGCGAGCACCGCACAGAGGGCGGCGTAGCGTGGCCGCACCTCCGACACGTTTGTAGGAGCCAGCTTGCTGGCGAATGGCTTCGCGGCTGAAGCCGCTCCTACGGCGGAGGGCTTCGCCACACTGTGTCGTGGCCGCTCACGCAGCAGCATTGCCGCCAAGTGAAAGAATGCCGACATGGTGATCAGCGCGACCGGGAAATGCACGAATAGCGGATGCAAATTTGAAATGACCTGGATCATGCCAATCTCCTATGGCAAAAATATGTGGTACTCATTGCTGCATTACTCGACGGAAAATACATATGGCTCCCTTCCGTTCTTCGGTACCGCATAAATCGTCAGCGTGCCTTGCTTCATCTCGCCCATGCCCGGCGAATTCATCGGCATGCCGGGAGCGCTGATGCCGATCAGGTCGGGTTTTTCCTTAAGCAGTTTGCGGATGGCAGCGACCGGCACATGACCCTCGACCACATAGCCGCCGACCAGCGCGGTGTGGCAACTCGCGATGTGATCCATGCCATACCGCTTCTTGATAGCACTCATGTCCTGCTCGTCCACGGTCTTTACTTCAAAGCCGTTTTCGCGCAGATAGTCCACATACTTCTCGCAGCAGCCGCAGGTCGGGCTTTTGTAAACGGTCACTGCGGTGGCAGCGAGTGCCGTTCCCGCACAGAACAAAGCGAGCATCAGGGTGAGCAGCAATCGTTCAAGCATTTTCATGTCATTCCTTTCCTACGTTGAAATCATCAGGGATGTTTTTTGCGCGAACGGCTTTAAGCACCGTAAATGCCTCGCGCAACACATGTAATGCAGAATGCAAAAAGAGTGCGGCAAGCGCTAACCCAATGAGGATGTCAGGCCAACCTGAATAGGTGAGCCATACCCCAAGAGCCGCAAACAGCACTGAGATGTTGGCAATGATGTCGTTGCGGGAACACAGCCAAACCGAACTCATATTGATGTCGTCCGCACGATGCCGCCAGAGCAGAAAAAAGCATGTGCTGTTTGCGGCAAGTGCCAGCAAGCCGATTGCCCCGATAGCCTCGTACACAGGGAGCTGCGGGAATGCGCTCCGGTATATCGCCTGCCCAAGCACGAATAAACCGAAGGCCGCCATGATGCCCCCTTTGAGCAGAGCTGCCTTGGCTTTCATGGCCGCGCCGAGCGCCACGACGTACAGGCTGAACCCATACACCAATGCATCACCCAGCATATCCAGCGAATCCGCCACCAGCGAAACCGAATTCCCGAGCAGCCCTGCCGTGAGTTCGACGACGAACATGAGGGCATTGATAGCCAGCACTATTTTGAGTGTCGAGCTTTGACGATCACGTAGTGCATCGAGTTCGCATGATTTGTCGCTGCAACAATTAGCCATTACTTATCTCCAATTAGGGTTGGTCATCTGATTTCTCGGCTTTTGACCAGCGCATAGATCACCGGAATCACGACCAGCGTCAGCACCGTCGAGGAAATCATGCCGCCGACCATCGGTGCGGCGATGCGGCGCATCACTTCGGAACCTGTACCGCTGCCCCATAGAATCGGCAACAGCCCCGCCATGATTGCCACCACTGTCATCATCTTGGGGCGCACCCGATTGACTGCGCCTTCCATGATGGCGCTATGCAAATCATCCAGTGTCGGCTTGCGCGCTTCTGTTTTGCAGCGTGCCTGAATTTCCTGCCAGGCGTGTTCCAGATAGATCAGCATCACCACGCCCGTTTCCGCCGCCACGCCCGCCAGCGCGATGAAGCCCACCACCACGGCGACCGACAGGTTGTAGTCCAGCAGCCACAACAGCCACACCCCGCCGACCAGCGCGAACGGCACCGACAGCATGACGATCAGCGCCTCCGTAACACGCTGAAAGTTAAGATAAAGCAGCATAAAAATAATGAGCAAGGTGATCGGCACGACGATTTTCATCCTCGCCCGGGCGCGCTCCATGTACTCGAACTGTCCGCTCCAGGTGGCGTAGTAGCCAGGCGGAAATTTCACCTTTTCTGCTACCACACGGCGGGCATCCGCCACATAGGAGCCGATGTCGCGGTCCCGGATGTCCACAAAAATGTAGGCTGACAGCAGCGCGTTCTCGGTGCGGATGGCGGGTGCGCCTTTGACCACTTCCACGCGGGCAAGCTGGCCTAACGGGATCATCGCGCCGTCCATGGTAGGCACCAGCACTTCGCGTGCGATCTGCTGCGGGTCGGCGCGCAACTCGCGCGGATAACGCACGATGACACCGAAGCGTTCGCGCCCCTCCACCGTGGTGGTCGCCATCTCGCCGCCCAGGGCGGTGGCAATCACATTCTGCAAATCGCCCACGCTCAGCCCGTAACGCGAAAGTTGCAGCCTGTCCGGCACGATGTCGAGGTAATAGCCGCCGGTGATGCGTTCGGCAAAGGCGCTAGTGGTACCCGGAACCTTCCTGACCGCCGCTTCGATGTCCCGGGCGACAAGCTCTATTCCCGCCAGGTCAGGGCCGAACACCTTGATGCCGATAGGCGTGCGGATGCCCGTTGCGAGCATGTCCAAACGCGCCTTGATTGGCATCGTCCAGGAATTGGTCACACCGGGGAATTGCAGCGCACGATCCATCTCGGCGACCAGCTTGTCGGTGTCCATGCCCGCACGCCATTGTTCCTGCGGCTTGAGATTGATCACCGTCTCGAACATTTCCGGCGGCGCGGGATCAGTCGCGGTCTGTGCACGCCCCGCCTTGCCATACACCGACTCGACTTCGGGGAAACTCTTGATGATTTTGTCCTGCGTCTGCAACAGTTCCGCCGCCTTGGTGACCGACATGCCCGGCAAGGACGCGGGCATATAGAGCAACGTCCCCTCGTTGAGGGTCGGCATGAATTCGCTGCCCAGCCGTGTTGCCGGATAGAGAGAAATGCCCAGCACCACCAGCGCGGCGAGGATAGTCGCTTTTTTCCAGCGCATTACCCCCGCGATGATCGGGCGGTAAGCCCAGATCAGGAAGCGGTTCACCGGGTTCTTTTGTTCCGGCATGATCTTGCCGCGAATGAACAGCATCATCAGCACGGGTACCAGCGTGACGGACAGCAATGCCGCGCCCGCCATGGAGAAGGTCTTGGTAAAGGCCAAGGGCGAGAACAGCCGCCCTTCCTGCGCCTCCAGCGTGAACACCGGCAGGAACGACACGGTGATGATGAGCAGCGAGAAAAACAAGGCCGGGCCGACTTCGCGGCAGGCGGCGAGGATGGCGGCAGCACGGTCACCTAAATTTTGCGCCCCTCGTCCACTTGTGGGAGAGGGGGCGGGGGAGAGGGTGTTTTCCAGCCGCTCCAGGTGTTTGTGCGCGTTCTCTATCATCACGATCGCCGCATCCACCATCGCGCCGATGGCGATGGCGATGCCGCCCAGGCTCATGATGTTGGAGTTCATGCCCAACAGACGCAGCGCGATAAAGGCGATCAGCACGCCGACGGGCAGCATCACGATCGCCACCAGCGCACTACGCACATGCATCAGAAACACCATGCACACCAGCGCCACAATCAGCCCTTCCTCAAACAAGGTGTGCTTGAGCGTGTCTATGGCGCGGTGGATCAGGTCGGAGCGGTCATACACCGCCCGGATACTCACGCCCTCCGGCAAGCCGGAGGAAATCTCGGCAATTTTGGCTTTGACGTTGTGGATCACTTCCAGGGCGTTCACCCCATAGCGCGCAATGACGATGCCGGATACCACTTCGCCCTCCCCGTTCAACTCGGTGAGACCGCGCCGCTCGTCCGGCCCCAGCTCGACCCGCGCGATGTCGCGGATCAGCACGGGCGCACCGTTGTCCGCCTTGACCACCAGCTTCTCGATGTCGCCCACCCCGCGCAGATAGCCGCGCCCGCGCACCATGTACTCGGTCTCCGCCATTTCCACCACCCGCCCGCCCACATCGCGGTTGGATTCGCGGATCACCCGCATGACCTTCATCAGTGGGATGCCGTAGGCGCGCAATTTCACCGGATCTACCACCACCTGATACTGCTGCACAAAACCGCCGACGGATGCCACTTCCGACACCCCGCCTGCCTTGGTGAGCTGGTAGCGCAGGAACCAATCCTGGAGGGTGCGCAGTTCGGCCAGCGACTTGTTCACGCCGATTACCGCATATTGATATACCCAACCGACCCCGGTTGCATCCGGGCCGATTTGCGGGGTCACGCCACGGGGCAGCTTACCGGCGGCGAAGTTGAGGTACTCCAACACCCGCGAACGCGCCCAGTAAATATCCGTGCCGTCCTCGAAAATGACATACACGAAGGATGCGCCGAACACCGAGAAACCGCGCACTACACGGGATTTCGGCACAGAAATCATCGAGGTAGTCAGCGGATAAGTGACCTGATCTTCCACCACCTGCGGTGCCTGGCCGGGATATTCAGTGTAAACAATCACCTGCACGTCCGATAAATCCGGCAGCGCGTCCAGCGGGGTTTTGAGCACCGCATAAATGCCCGCCAGAATGACGAACAACGTGGCGAGAATCACCAGAAAGCGATTCTTCGCCGACCAATCAATGATGTGATTAAGCATGATTTTCCTTTGTAGTGTTTCCCTCTTCCTCTTCAAAGGGGGAGGAATCAGTGTCCCCCGTGGGAGGGTTGCGCTTGCAGTTTGGTAATCACCCATTCGTCGGGCGCACGTTCGACGAGTTCAAAGGTGATGGCGCTGCCGGGCGGAATACCTGCCGCCAGCGCGGAATTGGCCAGCGGAAAGTCCATCGTCATGCCCGGCCAGCCCAGCGTTTTGATGGCCTCGTGGGTGATGCTGACCGTACCGTCCGCATTGATGGCATCAAGAATGCCCCGCGCCTGATGTCCCACCACGGCGGGTTTGGGTTGCGCTTGTCTGCCCAATCCCGCCTGTTCTGCGGCTGGCGGAGGATTGCCCTGCGGTTTTTCTTGCGTGGTACTGCCGCCGTGAGCGTGGCTCATTCCGCCGAGCGCGGCCTTGAGGTTACTCTCGGCATCAATCAAAAAGTTGGCCGCCACCACGACCTGCTCGCCATCGGCTACGCCATCCAACACCTCGACATAATTGTCACTGCGTGAACCCAACTTGACTTCACGCGGATCGAAGCGCCCTTCGACCCGTTGCACCAGCACGATCTGGCGCGTGCCGCTGTCTATCACCGAAGATAACGGCACGGTCAACACTTTGCCCTTGCCGCCCACCGCCATGGACACTCTGGCAAACATGGCGGGCTTGAGCAGTCCTTGGGGATTGGCGATCTCCAGCCGCACCGGCACGGTGCGCGTGGCCGTGTTCAGCATCGGATAGATAAAACTTACCACGCCTTCAAGCGGTTTATCCGGGTAAGCATCCAGTTTGACTTGCGCCTTGCTGCCGACTTGCACCAGACCGATGTCATGCTCGAACACATCGGCTATCACCCATACCGAGGAAAGATCGGCGATCTGGTAGAGCATTTCACCGGGCATAAAACGCATCCCCTGCACGGCCTTCTTTTCCAGTACCACACCGTTCACCGGCGCATGGAAAGTCAGGTTGCGGCTGGCTGTCCCGGATTTGGACAAACCCTGTACCTGCTGCGCGGAAATATCCCAGTTCTTCAGGCGCAACAGGCTGGCTTCGGCGAGCTGTTGCATACTTTGTCGGGTATCGCTGTCCGCATCTTTCAATGACAAGATACCTTGCGCCGCAACCGCATATTCGCGCTGCGCGGAGACCAGTTCCGGGCTATACACCTCGAACAATGCCTGGCCTTTTTTAACCGGTTCGCCCGTGGTATTGACATACAGTTTTTCGATCCAGCCCTCGAACTTGGGCGCGATGGTGTAAATATGCCGCTCATCGGCTTCCACGCGTCCCACGGTGCGCACAGTTTTATCCAGCACCCGCAAAGTTGCCTGTTCGGTTTTCACCCCAAGTTTTTGCACCTTTTCGACGCTGATAACGATTTGCCCGGAGTCCGCCTCCGCCCTTTCATATACCGGCACATAATCCATGCCCATCGCGTCCTTCTTCGGGATTGGCGACGTGTCCGGCAGCCCCATAGGGTTGCGGTAATAAAGAATCTTGCGTTCAGGGGTTGTCGTAGCTTTGATTGTTGAATCCTGAATCCTGAATCCTGAATCCTGTTTCCCCAGCCAATACCCGCCTGCCGCAACACTCGAAATAATCGCAACAAACAACGCTATAGATTTGATTTTTTTCATTATTCTTCTCCGGTAAGGCGTTCAATTTCGGCCAGACGCAGTTGCGCGTCGGTCTGGGCTTTCAGGATTTCCAGTTTGGCATTGAGAATTTGTCGTGCCGCGTCCAGCAGCGTCGCAAAATCTACACGACCATTCTGGTAACCGATCAACGCCGATTCAAAGGTGATTTTCGCTTGCGGCAGCAGGCCGCTGGCACTCAAGGATTCAGTGCGCTGCGCCGCGTCGAGGCCGGAAAGATTTTCGGTAAGCAGAGACAAGACCCGGTTGGCGGTGGCTTCCCGGCGCGCCCTGCTTGCCGCCAGCATCGCCTCGGCTTCGCGCTCCTGCGAACGGCGCGAGGCTTGCTGCAAGGGAATGTTGAGTTCGACCATCAGCCCCCACTCGCGCACGCCGTTACCCACTTGGGTCGGCGCGACACCCAGCACAAAATCCGGGTAACGGGCTTTATAGGCGAGATCGCGGTTTTTCTCACTTACGCGAATCGCCGCCTCGTCCGTAAATAAATCCGGGTTGTGTTCGCGGATGCGGCTTTCCATTGCGGTCTGATTTTCCAGGCTGAGCGTGGCGGGGATGCCGCGCAAGCGTTGCGGTGCGGCAAATGGCGTGTAAGCCGGACGCGACAACAAGGCGTTCAATCTTGCCTTGATTTGTCGTTTGCTATTGTCCAGCATGATTAGCTCAGTTTTCAGGGCGGTTTGCTCGACTTCTGCGCGCACCGCATCCTGCTGCGCGACCAGCCCGTTGGCGTAGCGCACCTGCGCAATTTTCTCCATCTGCCCCACTAGCGCCAGCAGATCACGGGTGATGGTTTGACCGCCCGCGACATAGTAATACTGCGCGTAAGCCGACTTGATTTGCGCCGCCAAGTCCGCCCAGCTCGCGGCGGTTCGTCCTTGCGCCTGATCGGCACCCGCCTCGGCTGCTTCGCGTTTCAAATCGCGCTTGCCAAACCACGGCAGGTTCTGCATCAGCGTGTAGCGCGTGCTGCCGACCTGCGCAGGTAAAAGGCTCGCGGCCCGGTTTGTCCCCTGATTGGTGATGTCCATCAACTCGGTGCGCAGCACCGGGTCGGGCAAGGCACCAGCGGGATTGACGCGTTGCGTTGCAGCTTCCGCCTCATAGCGCATCGCCGCCAGTTCGGGGTTATGTTCGCGCGCGTAAACGAGCAAGCCTTCGACATCACTGCCCAGCGGCTGGGCGGCGACTGGCGTGAGCGTTAGCGCAAGCAGAAAAAACAGTATTGATTTCATGTAGAAAATCCTCGTGCATAGTCAATCGGGCAGCCGACAGGCTGCCAACGATGCGGGACGAGGTTAAAACCGGTTCAGTTGTTGCTCAGATTTTGAAACTGACAGGCACACTCGTCCCGCGTCAGACGCGGGCGAGAGGGGGAGGAAGCAGCGGGATGCTGGTGGTGGAATCGAACGACAACAGATAGACGGTCAGTGAAGCATCGGCCTGCTGCAAAATCAAACCGGACAGGCAGGACACGGCCAGATAGCCGCTGCAAGCGATATTGCAAACGCCGCAGGCGGCACATTTTTTGTCATGATGATCTTGAGCATGAGCATCCGCAGCGCCGACATGCTGCTCGCAACTGTCACCCTCTTGCATGGCTTGTTGCATAGCGGGCATGGCGAAATCGTGACCGTCTTCGTCATATGACGGCTCGTGATTCATTTGTTCGGAATGCGCCTGCCCTGAATGGAATTGCCCTGAATGGAATTGCATGGACACCGAGGCCGCCAGCGCACTGCCGCTGAAAAACGGCAACCAGAGTGCTAACAGTACGGCAATAAATTTTCGGGCGAATTGGAACATGCGCGCAGAATCGCATAGTTGTCCCGTTGCGTCAAATGTTGCTCCCGTCAATCGTAGAGGAAGAAAAACCTGTTTGCGCTAAACTTTTTAACCGGGCCGCCGATAATGAAATCACAGGGCGGCAGTCACGCTCGCAACGACAGGAGGTGTGAAATGAGCATCGTGACGATGAGTATGTGCGATGGCAATATCGAAACCGACAATTCCATGCTGTACGGTGATGAGGAAATGTGTTCGGGCTGGAATCCTGCCCTTGCCTTGCAGCTCTACCAAACCCATAGCGAGGCGACTCGCGCCCAGCCTATTACAGCGAACATGGCGACACTTGAAGTAGAGGCTTTTCTGAACAGGATGTACGCCTGCCAGCGTTAATCGGCACTGGGTGAGTTGGCGGGGAGTATTACAATGGCAAGCATCCACATTCACAGGAGCTGCCATGTCTGCGCCTTCCGATTTGCTGCCCGATTTGCTGCTGTTACGCGACAAACTGCGCGCCTTCGCCAAGGTGCGCGACTGGGATCAGTTCCATTCGCCCAAAAACCTCAGCATGGCGCTGATGGTGGAAACAGCCGAACTGATGGAACATTTTCAATGGCTGACGGAAGTGCAATCCGCCCACCTGCCTGACGAAAAAACAGCCGCCGTCGCCGAAGAACTGGCCGATGTGCTGCTTTATCTGGTGCGTTTGTCAGACAAACTGGGCGTTGACTTGCTTGAAGCCGCGCTACACAAACTGGAAAAAAATGCCGTCAAATATCCAGCAGATAAGGTTTATGGCAGCGCAAAGAAATATTCGGAATACTGATGCGGACAGCAGCCTGTCGGACTTAAAGGAAGCTCAAATGATCTTGCAATGGATCAAGGCATCCTCGTTGAACTCGTAGATAGCGCACAAGCGGTGATAACCATCGGCGATCACGACCTTGCCGTTTTGCGTATCGCGCAGCAGCAATAAAGGCGAAAGACCCCTGCCCTTCGATATTTTGTCCCGGTCTTTCTCTACATGCAGATTACTCACCCCCATCAAAGGCAACCGGGAAGCCCTGAAAATATCCTTGGCTTTGAATTGCACCACAGGCGCGCTTCTTAACTTAACAATCATCTCAGCCACTTTGGCTTCGGTGTAAATAATGCTCAGATAGGATTCTGCAGCGGGATAGTTATGTTCCTCTACATCGGAAAGCCATTGGATCACAGCGGTCTCTTCAGTCATCGCCAATTCTCCTGAAATACTCAGCCCACCACCACGCCTGGCGCACCTGGTTTCATCCTGCCTATCACAGCAGCTTGTGCGAATCCCGCCTGACGGAAGCAAGCCAGCACTTCTTTGGCAGATTCGGGCGCGACGGATACCAGCAAGCCGCCGCTGGTTTGTGCGTCTGCCAGCAGGCGTTGTTGCCAGCTTGCCAGACCTGCGGCGAAAATCACGTCCTCACCGTAGCTTGCCATGTTGCGTTCGATGGCACCGGGGCCGTAACCCTGTTGCGCCAGCGGCAAGGCTGCACTCAGCACCGGCACTTGCTCGAACTGCACCTCGCCTGTCAAGCCCGCACCGCGACACATTTCCAGCAAATGCCCCAGCAGGCCGAAGCCGGTCACATCGGTCAGCGCGTGTACGGCAGCGATGTCGGACAGCGCCGTGCCTACTTTATTCAGTTGGGTGGTGTTGGCGATGAGCTGCGCATAGCCTGCGTCAGACAACACGCCTTGCTTCAGTCCAGCCGCCAGAATGCCGACCCCCAGCCCCTTGCCGAGTATCAGCACGTCGCCCGCACGCGCATTGCTGTTCTTCTTGAGCTTGTTGGGATGCACCACCCCGATCGCCACCAGTCCGTAGATCGGCTCAGGGGAATCTATCGAATGACCGCCCGCCAGCGGGATGCCCGCCGCGCGGCAGACCGCTTCGCCGCCTTGCAATATCGCGCGAATCGCCGCGACCGGCAGCTTGTTGATGGGCATACCGACGATCGCCAGCGCCATGATGGGCGTACCGCCCATCGCATATACGTCCGACAGCGCGTTGGTCGCGGCGATGCGGCCAAAATCATAAGGGTCATCCACGATGGGCATGAAGAAATCTGTGGTCGCAATGATGGCTTGTTGCTCGTTGAGCCTATACACTGCCGCGTCATCGCTGGTTTCCGTACCCACCAGCAGGTCGGGGAAAGGGAGTTTATCGGCAGCCAAGCCGATGATTTGCTGCAACAGCGCGGGGGCAATTTTGCAGCCGCAGCCGCCGCCGTGCGACAATTGGGTCAGTTTTATTTCTGTTACTATTTCTGGCACTACCGGACATCCCGACATATATTTCCCTATTAAATATGCTTTTCAGAACCGCAAAACTAGCACAGATGGACGAATTTGACGACATTATTGATGTGCGCACTCCGGCAGAATTTGCCGAAGATCACCTGCCTGGGGCAATAAATTGCCCGGTTTTAACGGATGAGGAACGCATTATCGTCGGTACGCTTTACAAACAGGAATCGCCCTTTGCCGCGCGCAAAGTGGGCGCGGCAATGGTGGCAAAAAATATCGCCCACCATCTGGAAAACGTGTTTCACGACCACCCCAAGTCCTGGCGACCGCTGATTTATTGCTGGCGTGGCGGGCAACGCAGCGGCGCGATGTGCATTATCTTAGCCCAGGTCGGCTGGGCGGCGCACAAGCTGGAAGGCGGCTACAAGACTTATCGGCGCGATGTGCTGGACCAACTGGAAACCCTGCCGCCACAATTCAGCTTTCGCGTCATCTGCGGCCCGACCGGATCGGGCAAGACGCGCTTGCTGGCCGCACTGGCCGCACAGGGCAGGCAAATACTCGATCTGGAAGGGCTGGCGCAACATCGCGGCTCGGTGCTGGGCCGACTGCCGGAACAGCAGCAACCTTCGCAAAAAAGCTTCGACAGCCAGTTACTGCTTGCCCTGCAAGCCTTCGATCCGGCGCTGCCCGTCTATGTGGAAGCCGAGAGCAATAAAATCGGTCTCATCAGCCTACCCCCTGCCCTGTTTGCCGCCATGCACGAGAGCGAGTGTCTGCTGATGGAAACGCCGCTGTCAGTGCGGGTCGCCGGGCTGCTGGAAGACTATCGCCACTATGTCGAAGCCCCGCCATTATTCATCGAACACTTGCAACCTCTGCTGCGTTTTCACGGCGCGAAATGCTTGCAGCATTGGACGGATGCGATACTTTTGGGCGACTGCGCGAGCGTGGTGGGCGAATTGCTTACCCTGCACTACGACCCCAGCTATCAGCGCGCCGCGCTAAGAAATTATCCGAAATTGCCATTCGCACAACGCGTCCCTGCGCCAGATATTTCGCAGAATACACTCGAAGAATTGGCTGCAACACTATGAAATATAATATATTTGTATTATAATACCCGCTACCCGCTACCCGCCAAAATATTGTCCGAAAAATTGGCAGGCAAATTCATGCAATCGCCCAAAAATGGATTATTATCGGGATGTTACGCGAACCATCCGGGTGTACATAGCCGGTATCATCAAAACAATAATTTTCTCGAGTTTCGAGTTTGAAAACCAGTCTGATTCCCTTTCTACAGCGTATCGAAGGTTGGCGGCTTTGGCTGCTGACGGTGATTGTCTGCACAGTCTTCGCGGTCATTGTAGATTCTGCCTTGTCGTTATTGCTGCGAGGTGAAATCCAGGCCGTTTCCTTACTCATCGCGCTGATTGCGGGGGTTCTTATCGCTGCACCCGCAGCCGCAATATTCACCTTCCTGCTCAACACCTTGACGAAATTCCGCGAGCAATCACTGCGAGACTCGGTGCAACGCGCCGAGAGCCGTCTGGGCATGGCACTGGAAGCGACCAATCTGCTGTTCTGGGAATTCGACCTTATCAGCGGCAAGCTGTCATATGACGACAAAATGTTGTCGCTGCTGAACATGGATGAAGCCGATGCGCCGCACAATCTGCAAAGCTGGCTGGAACGGGTACACCCGGACGATATTCCCGTTTTTATGAAACATTTCCAGGCGGCGCTTTCGGCACAAGGCGATTCGCATTTCGATTTTGCATACCGCATCGCGCAACGCTCACAAAGCTGGGGGTGGCTGCATTCCAGTGGGCGCGTCATCCGGCGCAATGCGGCGGGCGTGGCGGAACTGGCGGTCGGCACGACGCTGGACATCACGGTGCGCAAGCTGGCCGAGACGGAACTGCGCGAAGCCAAGGAACGGTTCGAGTTGATTTTTAACAGCAGTCCTAATGTGATGTTGATCAGCCGTCTACCGGATGGTCGCATCACTCATGTAAACGATGCCTTCACCCGCGACAGCGGATATTCAAAAGCCGAGGCGATCGGCAATACGACGTTAGGGCTCAATCTGTGGACGACACGGGCAGATAGAGAAAAAATGACTCAGCAACTTCAAACTACGGGTAGCTGCAAGGATTTGGAAGTGGAATTTCAGGTCAAGGACGGCAGCCGGGGTATTGGTTTGTTGTCAGCGGTCATCACCAATCTGGATGGTATTCCGCATATTGTCAGCACGTTGCAGGACATCACCGAAAAAAAGAAATTTGATAATCTGGTCTGGAATCAGGCCAATTATGACTCGCTCACCGGGCTTCCCAATCGCCGCATGTTCGGCGACCGCCTGACGCAAGACCTCAAGAAAGCCTATCGCGCCGGCTTGCAACTGGCACTGCTGTTCATAGACCTCGATCATTTCAAGGAGGTCAACGACACGCTGGGGCACGACATGGGCGACATGTTGCTGGTCGAGGCGGCACGGCGTATCACTTCCTGTGTGCGCGAATCGGACACCGTCGCCCGCTTGGGCGGTGACGAATTCACCGTCATTCTGGCGGAGTTGGAAGAAACCCTGAGCGTCGAACGTGTCGCCGAAAATCTTATTCAGATATTGACACTTCCTTATCCGTTGGGGAGCGAAGTCGCTTACATTTCTGCCAGCATCGGTATCACGCTTTATCCCGACGATGCCACCGACATGAAAGACCTGATCCAGAATGCCGATCAGGCGATGTATGTATCCAAGCATTTCGGACGCAACCGCTATAGTTATTTCACTCCGGCGACACAGCAGGACACACAGCGCCGACAGCAAACAAGGGAAGAGCTGCGCCTTGCCCTGCAAGCCGGTCAATTCAGGCTGTTTTATCAACCTATCGTCGAATTGGCCAGTGGTCGCATCCAAAAGGCTGAAGCCTTGATACGCTGGCAACACCCCCAACGCGGCATTTTGAGTCCGGCAGAGTTCATTCCACTGGCCGAAGACTTGGGAATGATACACGCCATCACCGACTGGCTATTTCAGGAATCGCTGCGTCAAGTCAAACAGTGGCAAATGGTATCTGGGGAAGATTTTCAGATCAGCATGAATATCTCTTCTCTCCAGTTTCAGTCTCAGCAAGACACTTCAGCCTGGTTGGATGCCTTGAAAACAACGGGGGTAGCGGGACGAAGCCTGATTTTTGAAATTCGGGATAGCGTGCTGCTGGCTCCCACCAGCCATGTTGCCGCTCAACTGTGTGCATTCCACGAAGCGGGCATCCAGGTGGTGCTTGAAGGCTACACCAGTGGCAGTTCTGCGCTGACTTACCTGAAAAAATTCGCGGTAGACTATTTGAAGATAACCGCCGCGTTCACCCGCAACCTTACAACCGATTCAAGCGACATCATTTTGACCGAAACCCTCACCACGATGGGTCATAACCTGGGTTTGCAGATAATCGCAATGGGCGTGGAAACCCTGCAACAACGGGACTTATTGATTGCGGCGGGCTGCGACTACGGACAAGGGTACTTGTATTCCCGACCCGTTCCGGCCGACGGGTTCGAGATATTGCTCAAGAACAATATGCAAGCCTTGCAGGACGCGCCTTCAAGCGCATCAAACACGAACCATGCGCTTTTTCCGCCAACACCTCCTGCCGGACGAAATAATAACTAACGTTTCTGGGTTCAAAAACGCTCTAAAAAACAACATAACTATTTGATTTTAATAAGATTTGCGGTCTCGCAAAGAGTATAATAACGGTTGCCTTGCAAGCAAACCAACTCAGGAGACCGCAATGAATTATGGCGCAAAAGTACCAGGACTTCCAGATTTAACGGCGAACCTGCTGCGAGACGG
>Ga0210037_1000536_pt1 | contig 27800 bp, 25 predicted proteins | sample CryGey08umfilter_3_FD_185451 | JGI IMG/M metagenome (GOLD analysis project Ga0210037, IMG submission 185451) | Groundwater microbial communities from aquifer in Utah, USA - Crystal Geyser 4/9/14 0.8 um filter (SPAdes) (version 3) | ecosystem: Environmental > Aquatic > Deep subsurface >...
CATTAACAGCAAAGTTCAACTGGCCAAAAGACGCGCCAGAGGTTACCGCAACACGGGGAATTTCATCAACATGATTTACTTTTTATGCGGAAAAATGAAATTCGATTACCCACTCTATTTCACATAGAGCCTAAATTACTCACTCGAAATGCACGATTATGGGGATCGAAAGAAAGCTCAACTCGCTGAAGTAGGATGGGATGATGTAAGTCGCCGGCTGGTCGCTTCCAGTTAAATATACCTTCCCCTAATATCAGTTCCCACGCTTCTCCTTCGCGCTCAAGCTGACTATGTAGTGCAAAGAATCTTTCCCATACTGCCAAGGCAACCCTAGCGGGATATTCGACACTCTTCCAAAGATTGCGCTTTGCTTGCCAGACAAGAAATTCACTCTTCAACCCAGTCTGTGATTCGAAATTAACCTTGTTTGGCACGCCACCGACGTAATCTATTCGATCAGATTTATGATTAACATCATTCAGCCCTGGGTTCTCCCAGCCTACATTAAGCCAAGATCGCAAACGCTCTCCCGGTTCGGGGCAAAGATGTGTTTCGGGCTTCCTGAAAATTAACCATGTGCCGTCATCTGGCACGGGTCTGAGCAAACGCAGGGTTTCGTGGTTTGGAAAATCACTAAGCCGCAGCACCCACGGCTGATCTTTTATATGCCTTGTAATGGGGGCGCGTCGCTGCTCGACGGCCTTGAAAAAATTAAAGAGCTGGATTAGCTTTTGTCGTGCAATTTCATTCATGAATATCTGCCTGCATCAAAAGCTTGTCCGCCAAGCTCGGAATATGTCTGCCACTCAGAAAATCCGGGCGAGAGTGCCGCCCCGTTGATGTATCACATTCAGTTACCGCTTTCACGATGGCCGCAGGTATGGCATTTATGCCATCCGCAGCACTTATCAATTCGCCTGCGATGCAGGCGTTGGTGTCGGTGTCGCCGCCACCCGCGAGGACTACATGCAGCGCGGTCATGTAATCCGAGCCCTGTAGCAGTAGCCGGAGGGCATGAGTAAAGGCGATGCGCACGTAGCCTGCCTGAGGATGGTATGGGTAGTTTAGATTGACTTCTGCATCATTCAGCAAGCTTTGCACTTCGGCATTGGCGTGAACATCCGCCCAAACGCACGTTGCCTGAAATGCCGCGTGACGATTGCCCGGAACACGCATCAGGTTGGCGATTGCGATGACGTAACACGCAACGGCATCCTGACAGCTCTGGTTGGGGTGAGAGAGTGCGGAATCCTGACGCGCGAATTCGGCCAGCGCGGCATCAGAGAAACGCTGCCCCAAAATGCCCAGCGGGGTAGCACGCATCAGACTACCATTGGCTTTCGATGCGGTGCAGCCTTGCGCTGCGGCTAGTTTCATGCCGACGGCGTAACCCTGTTCTTTACACACCGTTTTCCAGTGTGTGTTGTGCAAAAAACATCCAACCGAAGTGCGGGTGGTGATGCCGATGTCAAACGGATGAGATTCGATCCAGCGCGCATACTGGCGAGCGATGCGTTCGATTTTAAAATTGGCTTGATCCGCGAGTGCATGAGCAAGGCAAAGTGTTAATTCACCATCATCAGTAATCTGTCCGAGGGCAACATTCCACACATCGCCGCTCGGCATATTCAATGCGTATTCAACCTCGGCACGGGTTGGGCATTTACCGATAAACTCAAGCGTAGCACCTGCTGCATCACCGGCGCATGCGCCAAGCAAACATCCCAGCGCAGTTTGTTGTGCGTTCATATACATCCCTTTGTTGACGAATACCCACCAAGGTCGAGTGTAGCTTATTTCGTGCTCATGAGTTTTTCATCAACGCTTCAATATCTGCCACGGTTTTAGGGGCGGCGGCGGTGAGGATTTCGTTGCCGGTTTCAGTGATAACCACGTCATCCTCGATGCGGATGCCGATGTTCCACAAGGCTTGAGGGACGTTGTCGGCGGGGCGGAGGTAGCAGCCGGGTTCGACGGTCAGCACCATGCCGGCTTGCAGCGCGCGCCATTCCCCGCCCGTCTTGTAATCTCCCACGTCGTGGACATCCAGCCCCATCCAGTGGCCGGTGCGGTGCATGTAAAACGGCTTGTAGCTGCCGCTTTCCAGCACGCCGTCCACCGTGCCGTGGCACAGTTTCAGGTCTATGAAGCCTTGCGCCAATACTTTCAGGGCGGCGTTGTGCGGTGCTTCCCAGTCGTTGCCGGGCAGGGCTTTGGCAATGGCGGCGGCTTGCGCGGCCAGCACGATTTCATACACGTCCTTTTGCGCGCCGATAAAGCGGCCATTGACCGGATAAGTGCGGGTGATGTCTGAGGCGTAGCCTGCCACTTCGCAGCCCGCGTCTATCAGCAGCAGGTCGCCGTCTTTGAGTACAGCATTGTTGGCGATGTAGTGCAGCACGCAGGCGTTCGCGCCGCCTGCAACGATGGAGGTGTAGGCGGGGTCGCGCGCGCCGTGGCGGCAAAATTCGTGCAGCAGCTCGGCTTCGACTTCATATTCAAATTGGCCGGGGCGGGTGAACTGCATCGCGCGGCGATGTGCGGAAGTGGAGATGGCAGCGGCGCGGCGCAGGAGGGTCATCTCGTGTAAGTCCTTGAATAATCTCATTTCATTGAGCAGGCCGCGCACATCGTGCAGCGCGTTTGGGGCGCTGATGCCGCTGCGCGCTCGGGCTTCTACGGCACCGCGCAATTTGAGGATACGCTGGTCCCAACCCGCATCCGCGCCCAGCGGATAGAACAGCGTGGGCTGGTTGCCCAGCAGTTCGGCCAGCTTTTCGTCCAGTTGCGCGACGGGGTAGGCGGCATCGAAACCGAATGCTTCGCGCGCCGCCTCGGGGCCGTAGCGGTAGCCGTCCCAGATTTCGCGTTCCAGATTTTTTTCGCGGCAGAACAGGATGGACTGCGGCGGCTGGTCGGCTTGCCCTGCGACCAGCACCAGCACCGCTTCCGGTTCGCTAAAGCCGCTCAGGTAATAAAAGCTGCTGTCGAAACGGTAGGGGTAATCGGCATCGCCGTTGCGGCGCTGTTCGGGCGCGGTGGGAATAACCGCAATGCCGCGCTGCATCAGGGCTTGCAGGCGGTCGCGGCGTTGGGCGTAAACAGAAATTTCAGTCATGGAGATGGGCGCGTAATTGTGAGTCGAGTTCGTGCAGGCGTTGCGGTGTGCCGACATCTATCCAGCGTCCCGCGTGGTGTTCGCCGCTGACGCGACCTTGCGCGATTTGTTCGCGTAGCAGCGGGGCGAGCGGGGCGACGCTGCCGCGCGGGATAGGGGCAAACAGGTCGGAATGGTAGAGGCCGATGCCGGAAAAAGTCAGTGCGGAGTGCTGAGTGCGGAGTGCGGAGTGAATGATGCGGTCATCGTGTAGCGTGAAATCGCCCTGGGGGTGGTGGGCGGGGTTATCCACCAGCACCAGGTGCGCCCTGTCGCCGTTGGTTTTCAAGGTAGCGGCGTGGTGGTGCAGGCGAGCAAAGTCGTAGTCGCAGAAGATGTCGCCGTTGATGACGGCGAAAACTTCACCAGGGTTTTTTGCGCTTTCCCACTCGTCTATGGAAGAGGAGGAAAGCAAGGGCAGGGCATTGGCGATGCCGCCGGCGGTTTCCAGCGCGTGGGTTTCGGGTGAATAGCGTATTCGCGCACCGAACTGGCTGCCGTCGCCCAGCGCGGCTTCAATCTGCGCGCCCAGATGAGCGTGGTTGATGACCAGTTCGGTGATCCCTGCCGCCACCAGCCTTTCGATATGCCAGACGATCAGCGCACGGCCACCGACTTCGAGCAAGGGCTTGGGAGTATGGTCGGTCAGCGGCCTCATGCGTTCCCCTCGCCCCGCCGCTAAAATCATCGCCATCATGGGTTTTGTGCCTTTCACGTTCGTCCCCTCCCCTTCACGACAGTGCGAGCAGATGCGCTGCCGTACTCGTCGGGGATGCCCCTTGCGGGTAACAGGGGGAGGGTTAGGGTGGGGGCGCGCAGCATCACGGTTTTTGTGCCTTGTGATTAACAAATTCCCGCGCCAGTGGGGCAGCGCATTGGTATTGTCCGCTGCTGTTTGTTTTGACTGGATTCCGGCCTGCGCCGGAATGACGGACTACTGGATTCCGGCCTGCGCCGGAATGACGGACTGATGGGGGGTTGATGCCGTTCACTTTAAAACCCGTACCCCGTTGGTGCATCATAGGGCGGAGCCAACTCGTTGAGCAGGTTGAGCAGGGGCTTGAGGTCAAGGTAGCGGGCGGCAGCTTCGCGCAGGTAGTACACAACCTGCGGCATGTCGTTCAGGTAGCCGTCCTTGCCGTCGCGGTGATAGAGGCGGGCAAAGATGCCCAGCACCTTGAGGTGGCGCTGCACGCCCATCATCTCGTAATCGCGGTAAAACGTGCCGAAATCCTCATGGACCGGCAAACCTGCCTTGCGCGCCTTTTGCCAGTAGCGGATCAGCCAGTCCATCACGTCCGCCTCCTCCCATTTGATGTAGGCATCCTTGAACAGCGAAGCCAAATCGTAGGTAATCGGACCATACACGGCATCCTGAAAGTCTATGACACCCGGTGAGGGGGGGGTAAGCATCAGGTTGCGCGAGTGGTAGTCGCGGTGTACATAAACGCACGGCTGAGCCAGGTTGTTGGCGATGATACGGTCAAATACTTGCTCCAGTTTGGCCTGTTGCTGGTCGGTCAGGGTGATGCCCAGATGCTTGTTGATGTACCACTCCGGGAAGAGTTCGAGTTCGCGGCGCAGCAAGGCGGCATCGTAGGGCGGCAATTCGTCTGCGCGTGAGGCGAGCTGGATTTTAATCAGCGCATCGGTCGCCGCGCCGTACAGATGGGCAGCATTTTCACCAGTCAGTGCTTGCAGATAGGTGGTGTTGCCGAGATCAGACAACAGCAAAAAGCCTTGCGTCAAATCCTCGGCATAGACATGGGGGACATGTGTGCCTGCCGCCTCGAACAGGCGCGCGACGTGCAGAAACGGGCGGCAGTCTTCGTGTTCGGGCGGGGCATCCATGACGATGCGCGACGAGCCGTCGGCGAAGGTGGCGCGGAAGTAACGGCGGAAGCTGGCATCGGCGGACGCGGGGGTGAGGCTGAAATTTTGCTCGGGAAATTGGCTGTGCAGCCAGTGGGTGAGTTGTTGTTGGCGTTGCATAATGTCGGCTTTAGCGTGGGTCTTGGTGTAAACTTGCGCAAGTTTACCATCATGCCAAGATTATGCGTTTCCGTATCAAATCTGTCGTTCTCACTTTGTTGTGTGTTTTTAGCCATGCTGCCTGGGCGGAAGGGGCGCGCACGCCACCCGACGCGCAGCCTGCAACACCCGCAGCACTGCCCACAACGCCGGCAACACAACAAGAGCCCGTGTTCGTCGAGGCGGATAAGCTATCGGGCGACAAGGAAAATCAGGTAGAAGCCACGGGCGACGCGATTTTGCTGAATAACAACCAGACTGTGCGCGCGAACCGCCTGTTATATGACCAGCAGACGGGCGATGTAGATGGGCAGGGCTCGGTCGTGGTCGAGCAGGCGGGCAGTACGATCAGCGGGCCACATCTCAAGTTAAATCTGGATAGCAATGCCGGATTTATGGAACAACCAACCTTTTATTTGAAAGAAAATGAGGGGCGAGGTAGCGGGGATATGTTGCATATTCAGGATAAACAGCACTACACCCTGGATAACGCAACTTACACGACTTGTCCTGCCGGCAACAATGACTGGCTGATGAAAATGTCCAGTCTGGAAATAGACCGGGAAGAACAGGTAGGCACTGCCTATGGCACGCGCGTGGAATTTATGAGTGTGCCTATCCTGTATACGCCGTGGCTGGATTTTCCCTTGAATGGGCAGCGCAAGTCGGGTTTGCTTTCGCCTACCATAGGCGGGACGAACAAGGGGGGTACCGAGCTGACGATGCCTTATTATTGGAACATCGCGCCGAATCGCGATGCGACCATCGCGCCGCGCCTCATAGCCCGACGCGGGCTGATGCTGAATAATGAATTCCGCTATCTGGAAGGAAGTTATGGCGGTGAGTTGCATGTGGATGCGTTGCCCAATGATGCGCTGGCAAAACGTGATCGCGGTCGTTTTGGATTGAGGCATGGTCAATCGTTTGGCGGCGGCTTGAGCGGTCAGATCAATTTCAACCGCGTCTCGGATAATGCTTATTACCGGGATTTGTCCGATTCCATGACGACCACCTCGCAGGTCAACCTGTTGCAGGATGCGTCCCTGAGCTACGCCGGGGGTTGGTGGGGCAGCACTGCACGTGTACAGCAATACCAGACTTTGCAGGATCCGCTAATACCCATAGCCGTACCCTACGCGCGTTTGCCGCAGCTGACCTTGAATGCGGCACAAAATTACGCCGCTGCCAATCTGGTTTTTGCGGGCGAATATGTGAGCTTCAGTCATCCCACGGCATTGAATGGTCAGCGGCTAGTGCTTAATCCCAGCGTCAGTTATCCGCTGATTAACGCGCCTGCGTATTACCTTACGCCCAAAGTTTCCCTGCATAGCACCAGCTATGTGATGGGTGCGAACAATGCCACGGCAGTGCAAAATGCTTTACGCACCCTGCCGCTATTTAGTCTGGATGGCGGTGCGGTGTTTGAGCGTGATGTCAGGCTGTTCGGTAACAAATATCTGAATACACTGGAGCCGCGTGCCTACTATGTGTATGTGCCCTACAAAAAACAGGATATGTTGCCTGTCTTTGACACCGCTCAGGCACCTTTCAGCTACGCACAAATGTTCACCGAGAATCGTTTTTACGGGAACGACCGGATCGGCGATGCCAATCAGGTTACGCTGGCCGTCATCTCGCGTTTTCTGGATGAGGAGGACGGTGCCGAACACTTGAAGTTGATGGTCGCCGAACGTTTCAGTTTGAAAACGCCACAAGTCAATCTGGTTGCCCCGACCACGACGACCAACAAGTCGGATATTCTGCTCGGCGCATCAGGCCGGGTCAGTCAGGCATGGTCGTTCGACAGTGAGCTGCAATACAGCCCCAGTCTGTCGAGGATTCAGCATTACAACGTCACGGCACGTTATCGCCCGGAAGCGGGCAAGGTGCTTAATCTGGGCTACCGTTTCATCGGTGATTCGCTCGGCAGTTTGATTCCGGGTGTCGTTTTGCCTACCGGTAACATTCTTATCAATGGCATCAATTATCCGACTTTCGGTGGTGTGCCTTACACCACGATAGGCGGCAACAACTACTCGGTCATTTCACCCGGCTTGCGCCAAATCAATATTTCTGGACAATGGCCTCTTTCCCGCCGTTGGAGTGCAGTGGGTCAGTGGAGTTATTCCTACCTGGATAACCGCCTGTTGAGCGGTATTGCAGGGCTTGAGTATAATCAGGATTGCTGGACGCTACGGCTGGTGGCTCACAGCTTTACGGTGGGCACACAGCAAACCAGCACCGGATTATTCATGCAGATTGAATTGAATGAATTGTTGAAAGTAGGTTCGGATCCTCTGACTTTGCTCAAACAGAGTGTACCCGGCTATACCAAGATGAACGATAAACCAGCAAGTAAACCGAGTGCGGTCTTGCGATAAACAAGCTGAATGGATGACTATGCCAAAAATCAAATTTCCTGTTTTTCTAAGCGTAGCCCTGTTGGCTGCCACCCCTGTTTTTGCGGTGGAACACCAGGCTATAGATCCGCAACATCAGGTGGCGACCCTGGATTCAGTCGTAGCCGTGGTCAACGATGATGTCATTACTCGACATGAGCTGGATGAAAAAATGTTGTCGGTAGTCGCACAGTTGCGCAAACAGGGTATCCCGCTGCCGGAGCAGGCTGTACTGGAAAAGCAGATACTCGAACGCATGATTACCGACATGCTGCAAGCGCAGTTTGCCAGGGAAAATGGCGTACGCGTGGACGATACGCAGTTGGATATGGCCATGACACGGATCGCGCAGCAAAACAACTTCCCGTCGCTTGCCGAGTTTGTCGCCAGGCTTGAAAAAGAGGGTGTGGATGTTAAAAAATTCCGCGAAGAAATGCGCGTTGAACTGTTGTCTACACAATTGCGTAAACGAGAGGTCGAAAGCAAGTTGGTTATCAGCGATATTGAAGTTGATAATTATCTTGTCAATAGAGAAAAAATGGGTTCTGGAACGACGGAGTATCACCTTGCACACATTCTGGTGGTCGTGCCTGAACAGGCCAGTGCCGACAGAATTGGCGTAGCGCGGGAGCGAGCCGATCAAGCGTTGGCAAAATTGCTGGGTGGGGCGGATTTTTCACAAGTCGCGGCAGGCTTTTCAGATGCGAAAGATGCGCTGAATGGCGGTGACCTCGGCTGGCGTCCCGGCGAACGTATCCCGCCCTTGTTCATGAATGAATTGCAACAACTGCAAAGTGGCCAGCATACGGCGGTGTTGCGTAGCCCGAGCGGTTTTCACATTCTCAAGCTGATAGAAAAACGCAGCGGTAATAGCGTGCCTGTGGTTATTGTGGAGACCCATGCGCGGCACATCCTGATTAAAACCAGTGAAATCGTTTCGGCAGACGAAGCCAAAAAACAAATTCTGGAGATCAAACAGCGTATTGAAGGTGGGGCGGATTTTGCCGAGCAAGCCAAACGTTATTCGCAGGATGGTAGCGCGCAGCAGGGCGGTAATTTGGACTGGATGTCGCCGGGGCAAACTGTGCCCGAATTTGAAGAGATGATGAACAGCTTGGCAGTCGGTGCAATCGGTATGGTACAAACCCAGTTTGGCTGGCATCTGGTGCAAGTGCTGGAGCGTCGCAATACCGATGTCAGCGAACAGCAGAAGCGCCAGCAGGCGCGCATTTCCATCGGCTCATTCAAGTCTGAAGAGATGTATCAGGACTGGTTGCGCCAATTGCGAGATAGGGCGTTTGTCGAATATCACCTCGAAGAAGAAGAGTAAGGTGGCGTTGACGGCACAGCCGCTGGTTATCACATCGGGAGAGCCGGCAGGCATAGGCCCGGAGTTGTGTGTCCAACTCGCCGCGAGCAATCCCGAGATGCCGCTGGTCGTAATAGCCGACAAGTCTCTGTTGCAGCAGCGCGCCCAACAACTCGGCATCGCCTTGGACATCAGGGAGTGGGGAGTAGTGAGGAGTGAGTGGCAGCAGCGCGAATCACCACTGACCACCGACCACTCACCACTTGCCACTACCCTATCTGTCATCCATATTCCCCTTTCCGCCCCATCGCAAGCGGGCGTGTTGAACTCGGCCAACAGCGACTATGTGCTGGCGATGCTGCGCCGTGCGGTACAGGGCTGTCAGTCGGGCGAGTTCGTCGGCATGGTGACCGCACCCGTACACAAGGGCATCATCAACGATGCGGGCATTCCCTTTACCGGACACACCGAATTTCTTGCCGAACTGACGAAAACTAAACAAGTGGTGATGATGTTGGTCGGCGGCGGAATGCGCGTTGCGCTGGTGACGACGCATCTGGCGTTGCGCGAAGTGCCGGACGCGATTACGCAGGAACTGCTGGAAAGCGTCGTGCGCATCACCCATCACGACTTGCAATGCCGTTTTGGTGTGGCAGAGCCGCGCATCCGGGTGGCGGGGTTGAACCCCCATGCGGGGGAAGGCGGGCATATCGGGCGCGAGGAAATCGAGGTGATGATCCCCGTGCTGGACAAGCTGCGCGCGGAAGGGATGCAGGTCAGTGCGCCGCTGCCCGCCGATACCCTGTTTACCCCGGATAAGCTCGCCAGCTGCGATTGCGTGTTGACCCTGTATCACGATCAAGGCTTGCCCGTGCTCAAGCACGCCAGTTTCGGACAAGGCGTGAATATCACGCTGGGTCTGCCCATCATTCGCACTTCGGTGGATCACGGCACGGCGCTGGATATTGCAGGCACAGGCCTAGCCGATGTCGGTAGCCTGTTGCAGGCGATCAAGGTTGCCGCACAGATGGCGCAATGCGAACGGCAATTTTCCGGTATCCCGCATGAGTGCGCATAAAGCCAAGAAGAAATTCGGTCAGAATTTTCTGGTGGATCAAGCCATTATCGCTGAAATCATCAGCGTGATCGGTCCCGCAGAGGATGATAATCTAGTGGAAATCGGCCCCGGTCTGGGCGCGTTGACGCGCCCGCTGCTCAAGCGGCTCAAGCAACTGCATGTGGTGGAAATTGACCGCGACATCATCGCGCGTCTGGAAAGCGACTACCCGCAGCCGCATCCCCGTCTGGTCATCCACGCGGGAGATGCGCTACAGTTTGATTTCGCCACGCTGGGTGCGCCTTTACGCATCGTCGGCAATCTGCCCTATAACATCTCCTCGCCGTTGCTGTTTCACTTTGCGGGCTATGCAGAACGTATCAAGGACATGCACTTCATGCTGCAAAACGAAGTGGTGGAACGCATGGTGGCCGAGCCTTCGAGCGCCGCTTACGGGCGCTTGTCGGTGATGTTGCAATGCCGTTTTTACATGGAAAAGTTGCTGGATGTGCCGCCGGAATCGTTTCGCCCCGCGCCCAAGGTGGATTCCGACATCGTGAGGATGATCCCGTTACCCGCCGATCAACTCATTGTGCGCAACGAAAAACGCTTTGCCGCCATCGTGCGCACCGCCTTCGGCCAGCGCCGCAAGACGCTACGCAATACTTTGCGCGGCTATCTGGACGAAGCCGGGTTCGCACAACTGGGTATAGACCCTCAGGCGCGCGCCGAAAACCTGTCGGTGGCGGAGTTTGCCAGGATAGCGGAGTATCTGGATCACAAGGCTAGGAGTCTGTCGGACTTAAAGGAAATCTACTGCAAATTCACCTGAACGGCGCATATTTCACCGTTTTCTTGGTCAATAGAATAACTATTGACCTGCGAAACCAGCAAAATCTGCCCTCGCCCAGCCAAATTTTCGCTACGATTCTTCAAGTCCGACAGACTCCTAGCGCGTGCGATGGCTTGTCCGCCAAATAGCCTATTGCCAATAAGCCATTACGATCAGTCTATCAAAAAGGCGGTTTTTTTCTGTATCAGCTCGATTTTGTAGCCATCCGGGTCTTCGACAAACGCGAGTACGGTCGTGCCGTGTTGCATCGGTCCTGCTTCACAAACCACTTTGCCGCCGCGCTGTCTGATTGTTTCGCAGGCTTGATAGGCATCTTCCACTTCGATGGCGAGGTGGCCGAAGGCGTTGCCCAGCGCATAGCTTTCGACACCCCAGTTATAGGTTAACTCGATCACCGCACCAAGCTGTTCGTCGGTGTAGCCGACAAAGGCCAGGGTGAATTTCCCGTCCGGGTAGTCGGCGCGGCGCAGCAGTTTCATACCGAGCACATCGGTATAGAAGGCGAGTGATTTTTCCAGATTTCCCACGCGTAGCATGGTGTGTAGTAGGCGCATTGGATTCTCAATAAGCAAGTAGCGGTATTTGTATCGGTAAGCGCGGTCATATAGGGTAAAATGCGCGACTTAACGCGAATATTACCCTCTTCAACGCCATGTCCGAATCTTTCCCTTTAGTAATGAGTTTTGCTGCGACTGACCCCAGTGGGGGGGCAGGTTTACAGGCTGACCTGCTGACGATTGCCAGCATGGGCTGTCATCCGTTATCGGTGGTGACGGCCATCACCGTGCAGGACACCAGCGGCGTGGATGACGTGCTGCCGATAGAGGCGGAATGGGTAGCGGATCAGGCGCGCACCATGCTGGAAGATGTGCCGGTGGCGGCTTTCAAGATCGGCTTGCTGGGCAGTGTGGAAAATATTGTGGCGATTGCCGAGGTGCTGGCGGACTATCCCGATGTTCCCTTTGTGCTGGATACGGTGCTGGCATCCGGGCGCGGCGACGAACTGACCGACGAAGATATGCTGGATGCGATGCGTGAGCTGCTCATTCCGCAGGCAACCATCATCACGCCGAACAGTATCGAGGCGCGCCGCATTGCGACGGATGAAGACAACGAAGACGATAATCCTTCGCTGGATGAATGCGCCAAGCGTATTTTGGAAATGGGCTGCGAGTATGTGCTGATCACCGGTACGCACGAGCAAACTGCCAAGGTCGTCAATACTTTATATAGCAGCAAGGGCGTGGTACAGCGCGATAGCTGGGAACGCTTGCCGGACATTTATCATGGCTCGGGTTGTACGCTGGCTTCGGCGATTGCTGCCTTGTTGGCGCAGGGGGTGGATGTCCCCGAGGCGGTCAAGGAGGCGCAGGAATATACCTGGCAAACTTTGCAGGCGGGTTTCAGGCCCGGTATGGGGCAGTTCATCCCGGATCGCCTGTTCTGGGCGCGTGGCGAAGAGGATGAGGAATAGCAGGATTGAGGCAGGATCAAAAATGTCCACCCACTGTGGTGGACGATTTTCCTACCCCTACAGTTAGAAGGATTGAGGAGGGTAGGATTGTTGCAAGACGAATCACCGGGTTTGGCCGGAAACATTATTCGTGGTCTCTACGCGATTACGCCGGAGGAACAGGACACGGTGGAATTGCTGCGCAAGGTGCGCCTCGCCTTACAAGGCGGTGCGCGTGTTCTGCAATATCGCAATAAACTGGGCGAGGATGCCTTGCGTTTGGAGCAAGCTACAGCCCTGCGCGGTTTGACGCAGGAGTTTGGTGCGATGCTGATCGTCAACGATGACGCACTGCTGGCGCAACGAGTGGATGCCGATGGGGTGCATCTGGGCTTTGAGGATGGCAGCGTGTCTGCGGCGCGCAGCTTGCTCAGTCAGCATAAAATAATCGGCGTGTCTTGTTATAATCAGCTGAGTGTGGCGCATGAGGCGGTAGTCGCAGGTGCGGATTATGTGGCGTTCGGCGCTTTTTTTACGTCCACCGTCAAGCCTTCCGCGCCGGTAGCAACCCTTGAACTATTGAGACTGGCGCGCCGCGAATTGAGCTTGCCGCTGGTGGCGATAGGCGGCATCACGCTTGCGAATGGCGCGTCTGTATTGGCGGCAGGGGCGGATGCCGTAGCCGTTATTTCGGCACTATTCGATGCAGAAGACATCACGCGCACGGCGCAGCAGTTCGTAAAATTAACCTATTGAGTCGAGGAAGAAGCAACATGACATCGCACAATCAATCCCTTTTTGACGCTTCACAGAAGATTATCCCCGGCGGAGTGAATTCGCCGGTACGCGCGTTTCGTTCGGTGGGTGGTACGCCGTTGTTTTTCCAGAAAGGCAGCGGTGCCACTGTCTGGGATGCGGACGGCAAACGCTATACCGATTATGTCGGTTCATGGGGACCGATGATCGTCGGGCACTGTCATCCCGATGTGGTTCGCGCGGTGCAGGATGCAGCGGCTAACGGCCTGGGTTTCGGTGCGCCGACCGCCGCCGAGCTGGAAATTGCCGAGCTGTTGTGCCGCTTGTTGCCCAGCCTGGAAATGGTGCGCATGGTCAGTTCCGGCACGGAAGCGACCATGACGGCGATCCGTCTGGCGCGCGGTTTTACCGGACGTTCGCGCATCGTTAAATTCGAGGGTTGCTACCACGGCCATTCCGATGGCTTGCTGGTCAAGGCGGGTTCCGGCGCGCTGACTTTCGGTCAGCCGAGTTCCTCAGGCGTACCCGCCGAAATCGCGGCATTGACCACGGTGCTGACTTACAACGATGCGGCAGGGCTGGAGCGCGCGTTCGCCGAGATGGGGTCGGAAATTGCGGCGGTGATTGTGGAGCCGGTGGCGGGCAACATGAATCTGGTATTGCCCAAGCCAGAGTTTCTGGCGGCATTGCGCAAGCAGTGTACCGAACACGGCGCAGTGCTGATTCTGGACGAGGTGATGACGGGTTTTCGCGTCAGTATGCAGGGCGCGCAGGGCTATTACGGCATCAAGCCCGATCTGGTCACGTTGGGCAAGGTGATGGGGGGAGGGCTGCCTGCGGCGGCCTTCGGCGGACGACGCGACATCATGGAATGCCTGGCACCCTTGGGTGCGGTGTATCAGGCGGGTACGCTGTCCGGCAATCCGGTGGCGGTGGCAGCGGGCTTGACGACCCTGAAACTGGTGCAGGTCGAGGGTTTCTATGAACGCTTGTCGCAACGCACCCGGCAACTCACCGAAGGCTTGACGGCGAGTGCCAAAAAACACGGCGTGGCGTTTTGCGCACAGTCGGTTGGCGGCATGTTCGGGCTGTATTTCGCCGTTCAACCGCCCACCAGCTACGCCGAAGTGATGGCTTGCGATGCTCAGGCGTTTAACAAGTTCTTCCACGCCATGCTGGACGCGGGCGTGTACTTTGCGCCCTCGGCATTCGAGGCGGGCTTCGTTTCCGCCGCGCATACCGAAGCCGACATCGCGGCGACGATAGCCGCTGCGGATGCGATTTTCTCGGTCTGGAAATAATGGGGATTTTCTCGGCAGCGGAGTTTTATACCACCGTCAACCATATCAAGGACTTGCCCCGTCACGGCGGCAGGGAAGTGGCGTTCGTCGGTCGTTCAAACTCCGGAAAATCCAGTGCAATCAATACCTTGGCTAACCACGTCAGGCTGGCTTACACCAGTAAAACGCCGGGGCGCACCCAGCATTTGAATTACTTTGCACTGGGCAACGACAGTTACATCGTGGACTTGCCCGGCTACGGTTATGCCAAAGTACCGCCCGAAGCGAAACGCCATTGGGAAGCGTTGCTGAGCACTTATTTGCAAAAGCGCGAGGAGTTGTGCGGGCTGGTCGTCATCATGGATATTCGCCGCCCCTTGCTGGAACTCGATGAAACCATGCTGGACTGGTTCGCGCCTACCGGCAAGCCGGTGCATATCCTGCTCACCAAATCCGATAAGCTCAGCCGCCAGCAAGCCACGGTGACTTTGTTCAAGGTCAAGGCGCATCTTGCCGAACACTTCCCGCACTGCACCGCGCAACTGTTTTCCAGTTTGAAGAAAGTCGGCATGGAAGAAGCCGAAGCGGTGATTGCGGGCTGGCTGAAATTGGATGTCAGCACCGCAGCGAGCGCGGCTGAGGGCGAAATTGACGAGTCGTTGTAGCTCGGGCTTTGCCCGACAAAATGACAGGCAAAAAAAGCCCCCAACGAGTGGGGGCTAAAATCTTAACAGGGTTAAGATCACGCTCAGGGAGGAGAAACGTGGAACGATTTATCATCATTCACGCGTTCAGACGGGCGTTTTACGCAATAGTTCCAAACAAATTCAATTTTTTAGGAAAAAATCATGCAAACACTCGGACAATATCCTAACAAACGGTTGCGCCGTATGCGCCATGATGCGTTTTCACGCGCCATGATGCGCGAAAACCAGCTATCGGCGGCGGACTTCATTTATCCGGTGTTTGTGCTGGAAGGCGAAAATACCGTTGAAGACGTGAAATCCATGCCGGGCGTACAGCGCAAGACGCTGGATTTGCTGCTCAAGGATGCCGAACAATGCGTGAAGCTGGGCATTCCCGTGATGGCGATTTTCCCGGTAATCGAAGCCCCGCAGAAAAGCCTGGATGCGGCGGAAGCCTATAACCCGAACGGCCTCGTGTCGCGTGTGGTGGCCGCGCTGAAGCAGCATTTTCCCGCGCTCGGCGTGATGACCGATGTGGCGCTCGATCCCTACACCAGCCACGGACAGGACGGGCTGATAGACGATGCCGGTTATGTGCTGAATGATGAGACCATCGCCGTGCTGACCCGCCAGGCACAATGTCACGCCGCCGCCGGAGCGGACATCGTCGCCCCTTCCGACATGATGGATGGGCGCATCGGCGCGGTGCGTGCTGCGCTGGATGCCAATGGTCACATTCACACCCGCATCATGGCTTATTCCGCCAAGTACGCTTCCAGCTTTTACGGCCCGTTCCGCGATGCGGTCGGTTCCAGCGGCAATCTGGGGGCGGGCAACAAATACACCTACCAGATGGATCCGGCCAATTCCGACGAAGCGTTGTGGGAAGTCGGCATGGACTTGCAGGAAGGCGCGGACATGGTCATGGTCAAGCCCGGTATGCCTTACCTGGACATCGTGCGCCGCGTCAAGGATGAATTCAAGGCGCCGACTTTCGTCTATCAGGTCAGCGGCGAATATGCGATGCTCAAAGCTGCCGCACAAAACGGTTGGCTGAACGAGGAAGCCTGCGTGCTGGAATCCCTGATGGCCTTCAAACGTGCAGGGGCTGACGGGATATTGACCTACTTCGCGCTGGACGCGGCGAGGTGGTTGCAAAAATAGGCGTAGGGTGGGCAGGCTTCATTTGCCCACACGCGTGTCCATGAATTTCAAATCAACCCGCCAGCAACGCCTCAACCGCCGCAATATCCGCATGGGTATCCGGGTGGCGGCTACCGCTGTGGCGGGCGTTTTCGGGCAGCACGATGATGTGTGTCTGTATGCCTGAATCGCCTGTCAGGGTGTAGCTCGGCACGGTTTCTTCACGTCCGTTCAGGCGCACCCGCCATTCCCCGTCCTCGAATTCCAGTTTATGCTTGAGCAGGAACAGCAGCACGGCCTTGGCATCGTCGGAAAACAGCATCAGATTGATGTCGGAATTTACGCCAGCCGTGCCGCTCAGTACCGAGCCGGTGAGGTAAGGATTGAATATTGCCAGCCGTTGCATCGCGGCGAGGGCTGCGCGGCGAAGTTGGTTCAGGATGCCCGGATGGCTGTCGTGCTGATACAGGGCGCGATAGCTGTGCAGGGCTTGTTCGATTTCCTGATTGCTGGGCAGGTGCTGGGTGTCGGAAGCTCCCAGTTGTCGCGCGGCCTTGTGTTTGGCAAGGGCGAAGTCGGTGATGCCGTCTTCGGCTATCAGTTTGGCAGCCTGATGCGCCAGTTGCTCGCGCATCAGGTCTCGCCTTGAGTCATGTGAGACGTGAGGCATCAGAGCAGTTGATCCTTGATCGTTTCTGTGGGTTGGCCTTCTTCGCTAGGGGGGGGGGCGGATTGTTTGGACGGGACATTTTCCTGATAAAAATACTCTTCCCTCGTACCATTTTCGTCGAGCAATCCCCTTGCGTTGATGCGTGCGACGACCATGTTTTCCGGCAGGCTGTATTCGGCTTGAGGGATATCTTTCAGGACTTTACCCATGTAGTCCATCCAGATTGGCAGGGCAACGCCGCCGCCAGTCTCCTTGTCCCCCAGGCTGCGCGGCTGATCAAAACCCATCCAGGCAATACCGACCACGGTAGGCTGAAAGCCACAAAACCAGCCATCAATTGAATCGCTGGTCGTGCCGGTTTTACCCGCCAGATCCTGACGGCCAAGCTGCATGGCGCGTATGCCGGTGCCGTGTTTGACTACGTCCTGCATCATGCTGACCATGGTATAGGCATTGCGCACGTCTATGACTTGTTGCGCGCCTGCATTGGCCACGGTAGGGACGGTTTTGCTGAGCACATTGCCTTGCGCATCCTCAATGCGATCAATGAAATAAGGCGTAACACGGAAACCGCCATTGGCGAATACCGAATAACCCGACAACATTTGCAGGGGCGTGACCGAACCTGCGCCCAGCGCGGTGGTGAGATAGGGCGGATGTTTGTCGGCAGAGAAGCCGAATTTAGTGATGTAATCCTGCGCGTACTTCGGTGTGATGGACTGCATGATGCGTATTGATACCATGTTTTTGGAATGGATGAGTGCTTCGCGCATACGCATCGGGCCATCGTATTTGCCATCGTAATTTTTCGGTTCCCATGGCTCACTGCCAGTCTGTGCCGCGCCAAATGTCAGCGGTGCATCATTGATGAGGGTGGCGGGGGTAAAGCCCTTTTCAAGCGCTGCGGAATAGATAAAGGGTTTGAAGCTGGAACCGGGTTGCCGCCACGCCTGGGTGATGTGGTTGAACTGGTTGTGGTTAAAATCGAACCCGCCAATCAACGAGTAAATCGCACCGTTGAGAGGATTCCCCGATACAAAAGCGGCCTCGACTTGCGGGAGTTGGCTGATCTGCCAGATGCCCTTTTCATTTTTTTGCACACGGATGATAGAGCCAGCGACTATACGTTGATTCAATGCAATCTTGTCGCTCAGGGCGCGCTGGGCAAATCGTAATGCGTCTCCGTTGAGGATAATTCGTTCGCCCCCTTTGGTGTAGGCACTAATCTGGGTGGGAACTGCCGATAGCACGACCGCAGGCAGCAAGTCATCCCCTTCGGTCGCTTCCTGCAGAGCATCATCCAGCAGTTCCTCGCTAGTGCCTTGATGCAAGTCTACGAAACCTTCCGGGCCGCGATAGCCGTGCCTGCGGTCATACTCGAGCACGCCCTTACGCACAGCCTGGTAGGCGGCCAGTTGGTCTTGGTGGCGAATCGTGGTGTAGACCTTGTAACCATTCGTATAGGTGGCATCTTGATACTTTTCATAGACCGCCTGCCGTACCATTTCCGTCAAATAGTCCGACTTGACGGAAAATTCCTGATTGGCGTGTTTGGTGATGATGGGCTGATTTTTGGCAAGCTCATATTCTTCGGCGTTGATGTAGTACAGTTGTTGCATGCGGCGCAGCACATAAAGCTGGCGCAAGCGAGCGCGTTTTGGGTTGACAACCGGGTTGTAGCTTGAAGGTGCTTTGGGCAAACCGGCGAGCATGGCTGCTTCGGCGATGGATATTTGTTTGAGGGGTTTGCCGTAATAGATTTGCGCGGCAGAAGCGAAACCGTAAGAACGTTGCCCGAGATAAATCTGGTTAATGTACAGCTGAAGAATTTCATCCTTACTGAGGTAGTGCTCGATCTTGAAGGCCAACAATACCTCATTGAATTTTCGGGTAAAGGTTTTTTCCTTGGTCAGAAAAAAATTTCGGGCAACTTGCATGGTGATGGTACTCGCGCCTTGATGGGTGCCGCCAGACGTAAAGTTGGACAGCGCAGCGCGCAGGACACCGGCGTAATCAACGCCGCCATGCCGATAGAAACTGTCATCTTCCGCTGCCAGAATGGCATGTATCATTGATTCGGGCACGTCGGCAATTTTAACCAGCGCGCGCCGCTCCTTGCCGAATTCGCCCAGTAAAACGCCATCCGCACTGTAGATTCGCAATGGAACAATAGGGTGATAATCGGTGAGCGCCTCCAGTGAGGGCAGGGTCGGATAAGTTAACATCGCCGCGATGCCCAGCAATAATGCCGGCAACGAAATGAGCGTGAGCAGAACGATAAAGGGAAGTAGCCAGCGGCGTGTAAGCATGGAATAGTTGTTCAATAATAATTAACAATGGTATTGTTCGACCAGCGCGGGGATTATACGAGATAATCGCGCCCCCTAAAAACGTCTTTACACAGATGTAAGTTGTTGCTAGGATTTAATCCAATTTATACGGAAGTGCTCCGAACGGTCTATGTCCAAAGTGAATTTTGATGAATTGCTGGATTTTCTCCAGACCAAAATGCCACCCCTGATTGGGGTGGATATAAGCTCATCCTCAGTCAAGCTGGTCGAGTTAAGTCAGTTACCCAACAACGGTCCATACACCGTTGAGTGCTATGCCATTGAGGCTTTGCCGAAAGACGCGGTCAGCGATGGCAATATCAACAACCTGGATGCGCTTGCGGAGACGTTGCAACGAGCCTATAAACGTCTGGGGACGCGAATCAAGAACGTTGCTGTTGCGCTTCCTGCTGCTGCCGTTATTACTAAAAAAATTCTGTTACCTGCGGGCATGAGCGAGGAAGATCTGGAGTTTCAGGTCGAGTCCGAGGCGAACCAATATATCCCTTTTACGCTGGAAGAGGTCAATCTGGATTTTCAGGTGTTAGGGCCGGCACCTGGCAATGAGGATGAATTGGAAGTGTTGCTGGCAGCCTCGCGCAAGGCAAATGTTGAAGACAGAGTGGCAGCGGCGGAGGCGGCAGGGCTTAAAGTTGTCGTGGTAGATGTAGAGCTTTTTGCGGCAGAAACCGCCTTTTCACAAATACGAGCGCAGTTACCAGAGCAGGCTGACGATAAATGCGTGGCACTGATTGATATTGGCGCGACTACGATGAGTGTGAACGTACTGCGTAATGGACAATCGGTTTACACGCGTGATCAGCAAATTGGCGGTGAGCAATTAACGCAGCAAATTCAAACCATGTTCAGTCTGACGCAGGAACAGGCAGAATCGGCCAAGCGTAACGGTGGTTTGCCGGACAATTACGAGAGTGATGTGCTGATACCCTTCCGCGATAGTCTGGTCATGGAGATAGCGCGCGCCTTGCAGTTTTTCTTTACTTCTTCGCATTACAACGAAGTTGATTATATTGTGTTGGCTGGCGGCAGTTCGGTATTGCCGGGGCTGGATGATGCGGTAGCGACAAGAACTCAGGTAAGTACCATGGTGGCCAATCCGTTTGCATTGATGACGTTGTCCAGCCGAATCAAGCCCCGCCAATTACAGGCTGACGCACCGGCACTGATTGTTGCCTGCGGTTTGGCAATGCGGAGGTTTGACCCATCATGATACGCATTAACTTATTGCCTCACCGTGAGGAAAAGCGTCGCGCCAGAAAAAGACAGTTCATTAGTTTGAGCATTCTTAGCGTGTTGATGGGCGTGTTGATTTGGGGGCTGGTGCATGGTGCTATCAGTGCGCAAATTTATTATCAGGAGCGTCGCAACGCTTATTTGCAGCAGGAAACTGCAATATTGGACAAGCAAATTGCGGAAATCAGGAAGCTGCGCGAACAAACTAAATCCTTGCTGGAGCGTAAGGAGGCGGTTGAAAAATTACAAAGCGACCGTTCGCGCGTTGTGCATCTGTTGGATCAAATGCTGCATATTTTGCCCGAAGGCGTTTACTTAAAGTCAATCAAGCAAAAAGGAGATGGCATTGATCTGATTGGCTACGCACAATCGAATGCGCGGGTTTCCACATTGATGCGGGCGATTGAAGATTCTGCATGGCTGGAATCGCCTGCTTTGGTGGAAATTCATTCAACCGACGTGAAGGGTGTGCGACTCAGTGAATTTACCCTCACTTTCAATTTGACCAAGTTGCAGGATGTAGATGCCGCTCCCGCCAAGCCTGTCGGCGCAAAGAAAGAGGTGCCGTGATGAACTTGGACGAATTTAAAAATCTTAATCCCAACAAACCTGGCGAATGGCCGTGGAAGGCTAAGTTATTGGCTTTTGCGGCGATGTTTGTCGGTGTACTGGTGTTGGGTGCCTTGCTGGACTGGCAGGGTCAATGGGAAAGTCTGACTGCTGCCAAAGGGGAGGAAGAACGGCTCAAGGAGACGTTCCTGAACAAAAAAAGTCAGGCGATCAATTTGGATCTGATGAAAAAACAGTTGCTGGAAACGCAGGAATCCTTTGGTGCCTTGCTCAAGCAATTACCGAATAAATCGGAAATGGATGCCTTGTTGACCGATGTTAACCAGGCTGGATTGGGGCGAGGCTTGCAGTTCGATCTGTTTCGTCCCGGTGCTGAAGTTATAAACGGCTCATTTGCCGAGCAGCCGATTGCGATCAAGGTGACAGGTAATTACGACGATCTAGGTAACTTTTCGAGTGACATTTCCATGCTGCCGCGCATTGTGACGCTGAATGAAATATCCATTAAGCCAGCGGGCGGGATATTGGTGATGGAAGCCATTGCCAAGACTTTTCGTTATCTGGACGAAGAAGAGCTTGCGGCGCAAAGAGCGGCTACCAGAGCGGCGGGGGCTAAAAAATGAGGTTAATTTATCTTGTGCTTGCTACGCTTGTTCTGACAGGTTGCGGTGGGGAGGAATTTCAGGATTTGCGGGACTTTGTTAAAAACTCCGGTGCGGATATGCGCGGTAAAATCCCGCCGCCGCCCAGCGTGAGAATCTATGAGCCTTTTGCTTATAACAACGATACGCGTGTCGCAGACCCCTTCAAACCGCGCAAACCCGAATCGAGTACCAGCGGAAAACGTGGGGAAAACGAACCGGATTTTGATCGCCCGAAGGAGGCATTGGAGGAATTTCCTCTGGAAAGTCTCAAGATGGTCGGCTATGTATTTAAAAGCAAGGTCGGGTTTGCCGTGGTGCGCGCACCTGACGGCAAGCTGCACCAAGTCAGGGCAGGTAATTATGTGGGCATGAATTTCGGTTTGATTACTAAGGTAACTGATACGAAAATCTTGATTAAAGAAGTGGTGCAGGACAGCACCGGTGACTGGTCTGATCGTAACAGCAGTCTGCAATTGATGGAATGATTGGGGAGTACTCGATGGCACAACTTAATTGCATCACGACAAATCTATCATTGCGAGCTTCCGCTATGCGGTATGCCCGCTTAAATTATCCCGAGTTAAAAAGCATGATAAAAAATTCTTTGCGTGTGTTGGGTCTGGCGCTGGTGTTCGGCATGGCTAATGTGCAGGCCGCCAACCAGAATAAAATTACTGATTTAAGCGTCATCAATTCTGCTGCGGGCGAGAGCGTTATCAAGGTGCAGATGACAGAGCCGCTGGCGAACCTGCCAGCCGGATTCACCATCAATGTCCCGCCGCGCATTGCACTGGATTTCCCCGGGACTGAAAATGCGCTGGGGCGTTCGGTGCAGGAATTTTCGGCAGGGGATTTGCGTAGCGCCAATATCATTCAGGCAGGGTCGCGTACCCGTCTGGTCATCAATCTCAATCAGATGCTGACCTACGATGCCAAGCTGGATGGCAATGCTGTACTGATTACCCTGCATGGCAAAGCCGCCAATGCGGCCGCCGCAAGCAACATTTCACGTTTTGCCGAGGCAAAGCATGGGGTGCAAAATCATGCGTTGAGCGACATTGATTTCCGGCGTGGCAATAATGGCGCAGGGCGTATTCAGGTTGATCTGTCTGATGCGGGGTTGGGCATAGACATTCGTCGTCAGGGTACCAAACTGATTGTTGACTTTCTTAAAACCAGTCTGCCGCGTAATTTGCAGCGCAAGCTGGATGTGGTGGATTTCGCCACGCCCGTGCAAACAGTGGATACTTTCGCGCAAGGTGCCGATACCCGCATGGTGATTGAGCCAAAAGGCAACTGGGAGCATTCCGCATATCAGACAGACAGTAAATTCATCATCGAAGTGAAACCCGTTGTGGAAGAGGCTCACCAACTGGGCAAACCTAAACAGGGTGGCTATACCGGGGATAAACTGACACTCAACTTCCAGGATATTACGGTGCGTGAGGCGCTGAATGTTATTGCCGACTTTACCGAGTTGAATATGGTCATCAGCGATACGGTAAAAGGCAATCTGACACTGCGCTTGAAAGATGTACCCTGGGATCAGGCTCTGGACATCATCCTGCAAAGCAGTGGTCTGGACATGCGCCGTAACGGCAACGTGATACAGGTCGCACCGCGTGAGGAATTGGCTGCCAAAGAGAAGGTTGACTTGACATCGCGCAAGGAAATTTCGGAATTGGAAGAATTGCAAACCGAGAGTTTTCAGTTAGGTTATGCAAGGGCAGCGGATGCTGTGGAGATTCTGATGGGCAAGGGATCTGCCAAGGAGTCCGCTAATCAGAATCAGACAAGTTCTAATGCTAATGAAGCCGTTACTTCTCCAGCGAATGGCGAAGCATCCGCCGCTCCCTTGAGTATATTGTCGAGTCGCGGCAGCGCGATGGCAGATGCACGAACCAATACGCTGTTCGTGAAGGATACGCCCACCCGTCTGGAAGATGTGCGCAGGATACTCAAACAGATTGATGTGCCGGCACGTCAGGTGTTGATTGAAGCGCGTGTAGTTGAGGCGCATGACGGGTTTGCCCGCAATTTGGGTGTCAGGCTGGGTTACACCGATAAAAATTATCCTCTCGGCGTGCCTCAAGCTCAGGGGGGAGCCAATGGTGTTACCGGCGTGAGAGGTGGCTTGACGGCGGCTGGGGGCGGTTTGGGTTCTGTGCTTGCGCCAAATACTGGTAATGTGAATCTGCCTGTGACAGTAGGCCAGCCGTTGGCGGGCGTTTTTCAATTTGCCTTGTTTAATGCGGCGGCAACCAAAGTGCTTAACCTGGAATTGAATGCGATGGAATCGGATGAACAAGGTAAGATTATTTCCAGTCCGCGTGTGGTGAGTGCCGATAAGGACACAGCATGGGCGATTATTGAGCAGGGCGAAGAAATTCCTTATACGATAAACAATGTTTCTACGGGTGGCGCAGTCACAAGTACCACCTCCTTCAAAAAGGCAGTGTTGAGATTGGGCGTAAAGACCAATATCACGCCGGACAACAATGTAGATATGACGGTTGAAATCAATAAGGATGCGCGAGGCGTTGTAACAGGAACTGTTCCAGCCATTAACACCAACAAGGTGGTCACCAAGGTGCTGGTGGAAAATGGTGGAACAGTGGTAATTGGCGGTGTCTACAAGCAAAATGATACGACCATTGTAAACAAGGTTCCTTTGTTGGGAGATATTCCAGTCCTCGGTTATCTGTTCAAGAGCAAGGGTGTCTCAACGGCCAAAGACGAATTGCTGGTTTTCCTTTCACCCAAAATCATGCAAGACGCTCTGAATTTGCGCTAATCAAACGATTACACAGGAATTGGCAATAGCCCGGCTTGTCCGGGCTTTTCCATTGTCAGTTTCGTATAAAGTAAAGGCCTGCCCCGCTTGCCCGCTTGCCTCTTTGCTGGGCACGCTAATCGTTTACAATACGCGCCATGCAAAATACCTCAAACAGCGATAGCACGCGTAAATTCGAGTCAGGCAATCTGATTTTGGTGGGCATGATGGGGTCGGGCAAGACCACCATGGGGCGTGTGCTGGCAAAGCATCTGGGCAAGGATTTTGTGGATAGCGACGAGGAAATCCAGTTTCGCACCGGCGTGACGATTCCGCACATTTTCGATGTCGAGGGTGAAGTGGGGTTTCGTCAGCGCGAAACGGCTGCGCTCGAAAATCTGGTGCAGCGTAACGGGCTGGTCATGGCGACTGGTGGCGGTGCGGTTATCGCCAATGAGAATCGCACCCTGTTGCGGCACAACGGCATCGTCATTTATCTCAGAGCCAGCGTGCATGATCTTTGGCTGCGCACCCGTAATGATCGTAACCGCCCATTGTTGCAGACCGGTAATGCATACGAAAAGCTGGCGGGATTGCTGCGCCAGCGCGAAGCCTATTATCAACAAGTGGCGGATATTGTCATGCCTACCGGCAGACAAAACGTTCATGCCTTGATGCTGAAATTAGTCGCGGCTATTGAATCATACAAAAAATCCAATAATATCAATATGTTATAGTATTTTCGGAAGAGATGAAAATGATGCAGATACTGGAAGTTGGGTTGGCGGAGCGCAGTTATCCGATACAGATAGGCAGCGGCCTGCTGGGCAATGGCAAGTTATTGCGGGCCTACTTCCCCCAAAAACGTGCCGCCATTGTGACCAATACCACGGTTGCTCCGCTGTATCTTGCCAAGCTACAGCAAACTTTGCAAAGCATCGGGGTGAGCAGTGTGCCAGTCATTTTGCCGGACGGCGAAGTTTACAAGACCGGCGCAACACTCAACTTGATTTATGACGCTCTGTTGACCCATCGCTGCGAACGCAGCACGCCGCTCATCGCGCTGGGGGGAGGGGTTGTCGGCGACATGACGGGCTTCGCCGCGGCAAGCTACTTGCGCGGCGTACCGTTTATCCAGATTCCGACCACGTTGCTGGCGCAGGTGGATTCCTCGGTGGGCGGCAAAACCGGCATCAATCACCCGCTAGGCAAGAACATGATCGGCGCGTTTTACCAGCCGCGTCTGGTATTGGCTGACATCACCACGCTTGATACCCTGCCCGACAAGGAGCTCTCGGCGGGGCTGGCGGAAGTCATCAAGTATGGTTTGATACGCGATCTGCCTTTTCTGGGTTGGCTGGAGCAGAACATGGACAGACTACTGGCACGCGAACCGAGCGCGCTGCAATACGCGGTGCTGCGCAGTTGCCAGAACAAGGCAGAGGTCGTGGCGGCGGACGAGCGGGAAAGCGGAGAGCGCGCCTTGCTTAATCTGGGGCATACCTTCGGTCATGCTATCGAGTCCGGTATGGGCTATGGCGTGTGGCTACATGGTGAGGGTGTGGCGGCAGGGACTATCATGGCCGCAGACTTGTCGCAGCGCATGGGCTGGATAAGCGCGCAGGATGTGACGCGCATCCGCAAACTCTTTGAACGCGCCAGGCTGCCGGTGACAGCACCTGATCTGGGCATGGAAAGCTATCTGAATTACATGGGGCTGGATAAAAAAGTCGAAGGCGGCAAGCTGCGCTTCGTGTTGCTCAAGCAGGTAGGTGAGGCCGTGATTGAGAGCAATGTGCCTGGCGAACTATTGGGACAGACGCTGGAGGCCTGTACCCATGACTAGCGAACAGGGCGATAGGTCACCCATGACGACAGAATCTGCCACAACCGCTTTCACTCACACCCGCGCTCTCCCGGAGGGCGATGTTGCGAACGAATCACGACAAGATTCAGCTTTGAATCTTGCCAGTTATGCCGTGTCTGAGGCGAATTCTCGTGGCAGGCAGTTTGTTGAAGCGCCGCCGCAGGGGCGCAGCGAATTTCAGCGCGACCGAGATCGCATCATCCATTCCGGCGCATTTCGTCGCCTCGAATACAAGACTCAGGTGTTCGTGAATCATGAAGGCGACCTGTTTCGCACGCGTCTGACGCACAGCATCGAAGTGGCGCAAATCGCCCGCTCGATTGCGCGCCGTTTGCATTTGAACGAAGACCTGGTCGAGGCTATATCGCTGGCGCATGACCTGGGGCATACCCCGTTTGGTCACGCCGGACAGGATGCGCTGAACGGCTGCATGAAAGAATATGGTGGTTTTGAACACAACCTGCAATCGGTGCGGGTAGTGGACGTGCTGGAACGGCGTTATGCCACCTTCGATGGTTTGAATCTGTGCTTCGAGACGCGCGAAGGAATGCTCAAGCATTGCTCGCCCGACAAAGCCGCGCTGCTCGGCGAGCTGGGCGAACGCTTCCTGACTAATCGCCGGCCTTCGCTGGAAGGACAGATCGCCAACCTCGCCGACGAGATCGCTTATAACAATCACGATGTGGACGATGGCTTGCGTTCAGGCTTGATTACATTGGAACAATTATCCGACGTGCCGTTGGTAGCAGAACACCTGCAAGCCGTGCAAGAGGCTCACCCGAATCTGACTGGGCGGCGCGTGGTGCATGAAACCGTGCGGCGCATGATCAACACGCTGGTGAGCGACTTGATCGCGCAGAGTGCAAGCAACATCGCCGCACAACGGTTAGTCACGCTGGAAGATGTGCGCAACGCCCCTGCGCTGATCGCCTTTAGTCCCGCGTTAATCGCCAGGCAGCGCGAACTCAAGAAATTTCTGCATATACATTTGTACCGTCACTATCGCGTGGTGCGCATGAGCGCCAAGGCGCAGCGCATCATCGGCGAATTGTTCGGCGCTTTCATGGCGGATGGTCGCTTGCTGCCCACACCGTTCCAGCCCGATGTCAGCCAGTCGGAAGCGGGGCGCGCCCGAGGTGTGGCGGACTACATTGCCGGCATGACGGATCGTTACGCCATCCGCGAACATCAACGCCTGTTCGCGGTTGAGGAAGGATAGCGGCGGTCACACGCATCGCTTCGGTTGCTGATAAGCATGAATAAAGGTAAGATTCCAGCCCTTTCGCTTTTGTAATTTAGTTCGTAGTAGGTATGGCGACGCGTGTCGTCATTTTTTTGCTTTAACGGGATTTTGAAAATTAACGTAACCCTGCTTGGCGGGGCGTAGCATTTTTAGTCCAGTTTGATTTGATTGAGGTACTCCGTGGTTAACTCTTATTTGCCGCAGCAACAAGGTTTGTATGATCCGCGCCAGGAACATGACGCTTGTGGTGTGGGCTTTGTCGCCCATATCAAGGGGAAGAAAAGCCATGACATGATTAGTCAGGGGTTGCAGATTCTCGAAAACT